>VYKZ01000044.1_pt1 | contig 53282 bp, 40 predicted proteins | sample 5114421 | NCBI WGS metagenome assembly VYKZ01 (sample SAMN12291788, study PRJNA351875) | freshwater metagenome | isolation source: freshwater lake | place: USA: Michigan, Gull Lake | collected 2013-08-08 | reverse complement strand
GACCCGCCCGCCCGGTCGCTGCCCTCCAGCCGGTGGAAGCGATCGAAAAGGTTCTCGCGATCGGCTGGCAGGCCGGGCCCTCGGTCGAGCACCCGGCAGATCACACCATCGGGCTTGCACGCAAGCTCCACGTCCACCGGTGCAGGAGGGGACGAAAATTTGAGCGCGTTGTCGATCAGGTTGATCAGGATGTGGCGCAACAAGAGGGCGTCGCTGATAACAAGCGGACAATCGGCCTCCATCCGTGTCACGACGCGTGCATCTGCTCGGTCCTGACGCAGATCGCGCAGCACCGATGTGATGACATCCGTCAGATCGAGGCTCTCCCATTTCGGTTCGATCGTACCGTGCTCGATCCGTGAGGCTTCAAGCAAGTCATTGAGGAAGCGCTGCAGACGACGCGATTCAGCGCGCGCAATGCCGACCTCTTCGGCAAACTCGCCTTGCGCCGGGATCGCTTCGGTCGCGGCAATCACAGCGGTCAGCGGCGTGCGCAGGTCATGCGCGATGCTGCCCAGCAATGCCCCTCGCAATCGGTCGCGCTCCCGCAAGGCATCGACCTGCCGTGCATCGGCCTCCAGCACCAGCCGCTCGTGTGCCAGCGCGGTCTGATCGACCAGCGATGCCAGCAAAGTGGCATCATCGGGCCGGATAACCCTTTCCTTGGTCGAACGGGCAACGCCCAGCGCCCCCATGATCCCCAAAGTGGTCTTCAGCGGATGGAACTGCCAATCGGCAGATGCCAGAGTGTTGGTATCGCGCCCTGTCGGCTCGCCCCGCTCCAGCGTCCAGCGCGCGGCTGCAGCATCGACCAGATCAAGCTCGGGAAACCTGTCATTGCCGCGCACCACGATCGTTTCACCCTCCAGCGAAACGATCATCGCCTCCACATCGAGCAGCATCCCGATCTCGTGGCACGCCACCCGCGCGGTATCATCGCGCGTGGAAAGTCCGCCCATCAGCCCGGCGAAACGCGCCAGCGATGCATTCAGCCGCGCAACTCCCGCGCTGGTCTGGGCTTGTCGCCGGACCCGCCCGGCAAGCATGCCAACGACGATCGCGACCAATGCCAGCACTGCGAACATCACGATGTTCTGCGCATTGTCGATGGTCAGCGTATACAATGGCGGGATGAAGAAGAAGTTGTAGGCGAGCGCCGCCCAGATCGCCGACCAGATCGCAGCACGCATCTGCAGATAGGTAGCGTTCACGATCACGGGGATGATCAGCAGCAGATCGATTGCGCCAAGCGGCACCCAGGGCGACACGAGGTGGAGAAGTGCCACCATCGAGGCGACCGCCGCAAACGCGATCAGGTTGTCGCGCTGCGCGTAGGGATCATAGGGCCGAACCGGCTTTTCGTCCGCCTCATCGAGCGGCACCACGTGCACGGTGATATTCCTGGCACGCCGGATGACATCCTGCGCGATCGACCCGTGGCGCAATTCGAACCAGCGGCTGCGGCGACTCTTGCCGATGACGATCTGGCTCGCCCGCAGCTCTTTGGCCTGATCGACCAGCGCTTGCCCGACATCGTCGGCAGCGAGGGTCATCAACGACGCGCCGAGCGACGAGGCCAGAGCAAGATTGTCGGCGAGCTGCTCGCGCTGTTCGCCATGTCCTGCTCTGACGCTGCCGCTTTCGACCACCACCGCCGTCCAGGGGGCATGCAGCAGGTCGGCCATGCGCTTGGCCTGGCGGACGACTCGCGCGCCGCCCTTGCCGGGGCTAACCGCGACCAGCAACCGTTCGCCCGACACAAAATCCGCTCGCTCACCGCTCAGTTCAAGCTGGTTGGACAGCTGTCGATCGACATTGTGCGCTGCAAACCGCAACACCATCTCGCGCAATGCCGCAAGCTTGTTCGGAGTGAAGAAGTTGGCCAGCGCGCGCCCTGCCGTATCGGGCAGATAGACTTTGCCTGCCCGCAATCGCTCGATCAGCGCTTCAGGCGGAAGATCGACGACGATCAGTTCCGCGTCCTCGAGGATACCGTCGGGAATCGTCTCGCGCACCCGGACATGGGTGAACCCGGCCACGACATCGTTGAGACTCTCGATGTGCTGGATGTTGATCGTGGTGGCGACGTCGATTCCCGCATCGAGAAGTTCGACCACATCCTGCCAGCGCTTGGGATGGCGGCTGCCCGGCGCATTGCTATGCGCCAGCTCGTCGACCAGCACCAGATCGGGGCGGCGCGCCAGAGCCCCGTCGAGATCGAACTCGTCGAGCCGGTGGCCCTGGTGATCGATCGCAATCCGCGGCAGCACCTCGAAGGGTTCGAGCAGCGCCGCCGTCTCGGAGCGGCCATGCGTCTCGGCCACCCCGACCAGGACATCGCACCCATCGGCCTGCCGCCGCGCAGCATCCTGCAGCATGCGATAGGTCTTGCCGACGCCGGGGGCCGCGCCGAGATACGCGGTGAGCCGCCCACGCTGCTCGCGCTCGGCGATCCGCAAGAAGCGATCAGCGTCGGTGTGGGTCGGGTTCGCGGTCATCTGGCGACTGGCTTACCGCTCGAGCCGGTCCAGCGCCAGATTGAGCTGCAGGACGTTGACGATGGGTTCGGGTGCGAAGAGTCCTCCCGGCGCCTGCGCGGCGTCGCGCACGATCTGGCGCAACGTTGCAGAATCGATCTCGCGCGCATTGGCGACGCGGTCGATCTGATAGAAAGCGCCCGCGAGCGAGATATGTGGATCGAGTCCGCCACCCGATGCAGCGACCAGATCGGCAGGCAGGGGCCTGTCGGCCGAGGCGCCGTAGCGCGACACCGTCGCAGCGGCTCGCTCGGCGAGCTTTGTGCTGGTCGGCGCCAGGTTGCTGCCCATCGTCCCCATGCCGTCATAATCCGCCGCCGAAGGGCGCGGCCAGAAATAGCGATCCGAGGTGAAATTCTGGGCAATCAGCGCGCTGCCCACCGGGCGGCCGTCTCGCTGGATGATCGAGCCGTTTGCCTCGAACGGGGCAACGCTCTGGGCAAAGCCCAGAATCACAGCCGAATATCCAGCAACACACACCAGCAGCGAAACCAGCCAGATGCGGATCGAGGCAATGAAATATGTCATTTCGAAAAATCCTTTCAGCAAGCGCCGGTCAGCGCATCAGCGTCACGTGCTCGGCGATCGGGCCGAGCGCGGCAGCGGGGAAGAAGGTCAGCGCACCGAAGATCAGGATCGTGATCACCAGCATGATGCCGAAGGTGCCGCCCTCCACGCTCAGCGTGCCGGCACTTTCGGCGCTGCGCGTCTTGGCCATCAGCGATCCGACGATGGCCAGCGGCACGATGATCGGCAGATAGCGCGCGATGAGCATCACAATGCCTGTGGCGATATTCCACGGCACGGTGTTGTCGCCCAGCCCCTCGAACCCCGATCCGTTGTTGGCAGCAGCAGAACTAAACTCGTAGAGGATCTCCGAAAAGCCGTGCGCGCCGACATTGTTGAGCGTGCCCTGGCCCCAAGCGGTCGCGGCGAACAGGGCCGTGCCGCCGAGCACCAGAAGCGCCTGGGCAAACAGGGCAAGAACCGCCAGACGCATCTCGTTGCCCTCGATCCTGTGCCCCAGATATTCGGGCGTGCGGCCCACCATCATGCCGGCGATGAACACGGCAACGACGATGTAGAGGAACATGTTGATGATGCCGACGCCATCACCGCCGAAGGTTGCATTGAGCCACAGGCCGATCATCGCAACCAGGCCGGTGAGCGGGTTGAGGCTGTCGTGCATCGCCCCCACCGAGCCGTTGCTGGTCGACGTCGTCAGCACCGCCCAGAGCGGTCCGGTGACCGCGCCCAGCCGAAGCTCCTTGCCTTCGAGGTTGCCGACATCCTGCATCACCGAAAGACCTGCAAAGGCCTGGGTCGGCGAAGCTTCGAACGCGGTTGCCGCGCCGATCTTGATCATCAGGAAGGCCAGCATGACTGAAAAGATCACGCCGGCATGCTTCATCCGCCCGATGATCCGCCCGAACATCCACACGCAGGCCATGGGAATGACGACGATGGCGATCATCGACAGGCAGTTGGCCAGGAAGTCGGGGTTTTCGAACGGATGCGTCGAATTGGTTCCGAAGAAGCCTCCGCCGTTGGTGCCAAGCTGCTTGATGGCGATGAAGGCTGCCGCCGGACCACGCGCGATGGTCTGCACAGCGCCTTCCAGCGTCGTCACTTGTACAGCGCCGTCCATCGTCATCGGCACGCCCGAAAGCACCAGCGCGGCTGCCAGCACGACCGACAGCGGGAGCAGGACGCCGAAGGTCGCACGCTGCAGGTCGATGAAGAAATTGCCCATGGTCGGCTGCCCGCTGATGCCGCGCGCCAGCGCCGCCAGCGCCGCGATGCCGGTGGCGGCAGATACGAACTGCAACCACATCAGACCCGCCAGCTGGGCGAGATAGCTCCAGGTGCTTTCGCCCGAGTAATGCTGGAGGTTGGTGTTTGTGGTGAACGATGCTGCGGTGTTGAACACGAGGTCGAGCGCGGCTGGTCCCTGGCCGTCCGGATTGAGCGGCAGCGCGTGTTGCAGAGCCAGCAGCGCGAAGACGAAGGCGAACATCAGCGCATTGAAGCTGAGCAGCGCAACCGAGTACCGCTTCCAGCCTTGATCCGGCGCCGTCCCGGCGATGCGGATGAATACGCCATCGGCGGTCGCATATCGCCCCGAAAACAGCGCGGCCATGTATCGACCCAGCGGCCAGGAGAGCAAGGCTGAGCCGCCGACGACCAGCACAATTGCCAAGATGGCTCCCATCATGATGCGTATCCTTTAGAAGCGTGTCGACACGCCGATGTAGCTGACCACATCGGGGGTGTTGCGGTTGAGGCCGAAATTGGCACCGATATCGAATTGCAGGTTGGGCCGGGCCAGCCACACCACCGCAGCATCGGCACTGTACTGATCGACCGTTCCGGCAGAGGTGAAGTCCTGCCGCGTCCACAGCTCGCCCAGCAATGTGACCGCTCCCAGCGATTTGGCGACATTGACCAGCCCGGTGAGCCCGGTGCGGTACCCCGAGCCATCGGTATCCGCGATCACATTGAACTGCGGTCCCAAGGTCACCGTCCAGCCGCCCGCTGCGCTGTAGTTGATCGGTACGGCAATGCCGCCCTCGACCTTGCCGTTACCGATGCTTTTCGGCGCGGTGGGCACCTTGACGAAGGGAAGCACCGCGATCTGCAGCGCATTGCCCGCATCGGTCAGGCGGCGCTTGTAGCGCAGCGTGACGTCGCCGACGCCATCGGCGATGCTGACCAGACCTGCGGCATTGCGCGAGCGGACCCGGACATAAGGCGCCCAGTTGACCTGAAGGTCACTGTTTTCGGTCAGCCCGCATTTCAGCACTGGATTAGTGAACGCGATGCTGTCGACCCTCCCGCCATTGGCCTGGTTTGCGGTCCAGTTGATCAGGTCCGCCTCGATCTGCACCATGCCTTTCGGCACGGTGCAGGCGGCATTGCCATTGGTGGGTCGATCGGTGCAGATCGGGCTGTCGGCAGGTGCGGTCTGGGCAAACGCCGAACCTGCCGTCGTAGCCAGAGCGACGAGCAACGGGAGAAGAGCGACACAGGTGCGCATTATTGGGTCTTTCATTTGGACGCGAGTTGAAGACGGGGGCTGCAGGCACATGGCTCAGGCTAGGCCGACAGCGGTCACGGCGATGTCGATCAGCTTGATCCCGACGAACGGCGCGATCACGCCGCCGATTCCGTAGATGGCGAGGTTGCGCAGCAACTGGCTCGCCGCGGGCATCGGGCGATAGGCGACTCCCTTCAGCGCCAGCGGCACCAGCAGCGGGATGATCAGCGCGTTGAAGATGATCGCCGAGAGGATCGCACTGTTGGGGGTCGCCAATCCCATGACGTTGAGCACGCCGAGCGACGGATAGAGCACGACGAAGATCGCCGGGAGGATCGCGAAATACTTTGCGACATCATTGGCGATCGAAAAGGTGGTGAGCGCGCCGCGGGTCATCAGCAACTGCTTGCCGATGCCGACGATCTCGATCAGCTTTGTCGGGTCGCTGTCGAGATCGACCATGTTGCCCGCCTCGCGCGCCGCCTGCGTGCCGGTGTTCATCGCGACGCCGACGTCGGACTGCGCCAGCGCTGGCGCATCGTTGGTGCCATCGCCGCACATCGCGACCAATTTGCCGCCGGCCTGCTCCTTGCGGATCAGCTCCAGCTTGTCCTCCGGCGTTGCTTCGGCAAGGAAATCGTCCACCCCGCTTTCAGCGGCGATCGAGGCAGCGGTGAGCGGGTTGTCTCCGGTCATCATCACGGTGCGAATCCCCATCCGGCGCAGCTCTGCAAATCGCTCGCGGATGCCTGCCTTGACGATGTCCTTGAGGTGGACGAGCCCGAGCAACCGGTTGCCATCCGCCACCGCAAGCGGCGTCCCACCCGAACGGGCGATGCTTTCGGACGCCTGGCGTAGCGCGGCGGCGGCTGCCGGATCGACCTGTTCGCCAAGCCGCCTGAGGACCGCATCGACCGCACCCTTGACCAGCGAGCGCTCTCCGATCAGCAGCCCGCTGACCCGGGTCTGCGAGGTGAACGCTATCGGCTCGGCACCTTCAGGCATCGCCTCACCTTCGCCTGCCAGCGCGACGATCGACCGGCCCTCGGGCGTGGTATCGGCAAGGCTCGACAGCCGCGCGGCGGCGATCAGGTCGGCCTTGGCCACCCCAGGCAGCGCCACGAACTCGCTGGCCTGGCGGTCGCCGATGGTGATCGTGCCGGTCTTGTCGAGCAGCAGAGCGCCAATGTCACCCGCAGCTTCTACCGCTCGGCCAGACTTTGCGAGCACGTTGAAACGGATCAGCCGGTCCATCCCGGCAATGCCGATGGCCGACAGCAACCCCGAGATCGTGGTCGGGATCAGCGCCACGAACAGGGCGATCAGCACCGGCACCGCGATTTCGCCGCCTGCATAAGCCGCGAACGACGGCAGCGTGCCCACCGCGACCAGGAAGATCAGGGTCAGCCCGGTGAGCAGCACGGTCAGCGCGATTTCGTTGGGGGTCTTCTGCCGGCTCGCGCCTTCGACGAGCGCAATCATGCGGTCGAGAAACCCGCTGCCGGGCTCTGCGGTCACCTTGACCTGGATCTGATCGGAGATGACCATCGTTCCTGCCGTCACCGCCGACCGGTCCCCGCCCGCTTCACGAATGACAGGCGCGCTTTCGCCGGTGATCGCCGCCTCGTTGACCGAGGCGACCCCCGAGACCACCTCGCCGTCCGCCGGGATCAGCTGGCCTTGAGTTACCAGCACGATATCGCCTTGCCGCAACTGCGTGGCGGGGATCTCTTCGACCCTGCCGCCCGCGCCGACGCGCTGCGCGATGAGCTGGTCCTTGGTCGAGCGGAGCGATTGCGCCTGCGCCTTGCCCCGACCTTCCGCCAGCGCTTCGGCAAAATTGCCGAACAGCACGGTGAGCCACAGCCAGAACACCAGCTGCCCTTCGAACAGCAGGTCGCCCGAACCCGCAGCGATGTTGCGGACGAGGATCACGCTGGCCACCGCAGCAACCACCGCCGTGGTGAACATCACCGGATTGCGCACCAATGTGCGCGGGTCGAGCTTGACGAACGCATCGCGGATGGCAGGGCCCAGGAGCTTGCGCTCAAAGAGGGACATGCGCTCCATCAGAAGCGCTCCGGCATCATCAGAACGACAACAAGATAGGCCAGCAGGCCGAGGGCCACGATTCCGGCAAGAGCAAGATCAAAGGTCATGAAGGCTCCTTTCAACGGAGCCTCCCCTCGGCCACATGACCGTGAAAACGCGACGGGGAAAACCTCACCGCTATGTGAAAATTCCGTAAAAACTCCCGCCGGTCCGGCCAATGCCATGCATCGGGGACAATTCAGCCCATCGCCGGCAGCCAGAAAACTGTCGGTCGCAGTCGCGGATCTGCTGGCCTAATCGTCGAGAGCATAGGCGATGACATAGCCCCCCTTGCCATCCCGGACGGCCTGCGAATCCAGGTAATCGTTCAGAACCGGGTCGCGCGGGTAGCGCCAGCTGGGGTTGGGGACAGTGACGACCAGCATCTGGCGGCCCGACCGGCGCGACAGGAAGGACATCGGAGTCGATTGCCCATTCCCGGGAAGCGGTGACTGCCACAGTTCCTTGCCGGTGCGCAGGTCGAAGGCGCGAACCTTGGCATCCATCGTCGAGCTCAGAAAGGTCAGCCCGCCGCGGGTGGTCAGCGTTCCGGCCCTGACCGCGGTGCCGACGGTGATCGGCAGCCCCGAGCGCAGGTTGAAGGGGCCTGCCTGGCTCATGTCGCCGACCGGACGGCTCCACAGCAATGTGTTGGCATTGAGGTCGATCACCGCCAGCCTCGACCATGGCGGTTCGAAACAGGGGACCTGGGTGCCCAGGATCGACATGAACGGCATCGGCAGCCCGAAATACTTGACCCGCAGCTGGTCGTAAGGATTGCCGGCAGGCGCGCCGCCGGGCTTTGCCGAACCGGTCGCGGCCTTCTTCAAGACCGGATGATCTTCACCCACCAGCCGCGCTGCACGCGGTCCTGCTGCCCGGACATCATCCTGCGAGAACAGCATCACCCGGTGCGCCAGCAGCATCGGGGCGGCGACCAGCAGGCCGTTGTCGGGGTCGATCGAGACGCTGCCCCAGTTGAACCCGCCGAAATTGCCCGGCGCGACCAGCGTGCCCTGCCGCGTCGGCGGGGTGTACATCCCCTCGTAGCGCATCCTGCGATACTCGATCCGGCAGACCAATTGATCGATCGGTGTCAGCCCCCACATGTCCTTTTCGTAACGATAGGGATGGAAATTGGGCAGCGAGGAAAACGGCTGGGTGGGCGAGAGATAATCGCCGATCTCGGGATCGCCGGGGACCTTGCGCTCCTCGATCGGGTAGACCGGGGTGCCATCGCGCCGGTCGAGCAGGAACAATTGCCCCATCTTGGTGGGGACCACGACGGCAGGAACCCGTTTCCCTGCCTTGTTCAGATTGACCAGCACGGGCTGCGCGGGCACGTCGAAGTCCCACACGTCATGATGCACGGTCTGGAACTTCCACCGCACCTTGCCGGTGCTTGCATCGAGCGCGATGATCGAGGACGACCAGCTGTCGTCGAAATTCCGCCGTTCGCCGCCGAAATAGTCGGGGTTGGCATTGCCCGTCGGCAGGTAGACCAGATCGAGTTCGGGGTCATAGCTCATCACCGACCAGACGTTGGGCGTCCCGGGCGTGTAGCGCTGGCCCGGCAGCGGCAGCCCCTGCCGCTCGGGCGCGCCGATGTCCCAGGCCCAGTCGAGCTTGCCGGTGGTGGCATCGAAGGCGCGCACCACGCCCGAGGGCAGGCCGAGCCGCTGCGAATCGAGCACCAGACCGCCAACGACGAGCCGGTCGCCCGCCACCACCGGCGGTGACGTGTGGTAATATTCCTTGCGCGCATGCGGCCCCATGCCCTCGCGCAGGTCGACCACGCCGTCCTTGCCGAAGTCGCTGCATGGCTTGCCGGTGACCGCATCGACAGCGATCAGGCTGGCGTCGATCGTGGCCGACACGATCTTCCGGGCGCAGCTGCGGCTCCCTGCAGCAGCGCTCTCGTGATAGCTGACGCCGCGGCAGGTGATGGCGTACTGATGGTCGTCGGGCGCGACGAGACCCGGATCGTGCTTCCACAGTTCTTTGCCCGTCTCGGCGTCGAGCGCGAACAGCACGTTGCGCGCCGCGCAGAAATACAGCCTGCCGTCGATTTCGAGCGGCGTGGCCTTGAAGTCTTCCTCAAGCCCGGTGCGATAACGCCACACTTCCTTGAGGCCGGAGACGCTTTCGGTGTTGATCTGGTCGATCGCGGCAAAGCGGGTGCCGCCTGCGGTGTTGCCATAGTGCCGCCAGTCGGATGCGAGCTGCGGCAGCGGACCTTTGGCCCGGGTGCCGGTGCCGTTGTGCTCATAGCCCTGCATCCCCGCGATGATCAGAACCACCACCGCAGCGGCGGTGGGAGCGGCGATCCACCAGCCGCCACGCGCAGGCAGGCTGCGGCGCAAGGTGGCGCGATACCAGGGCGCGAGGAACCACAGCCCGACCACCATCCACGCAGCCAGCCGCGGCAGCAGCGCGAACAGGTCGAGCCCGGCCTCGAACACCGACCAGATCACGGTGGCGCCCAGCAACAGGCCATAGAGCAGGCGTGCCCGCCCGCTGCGCCGGATGACCAGCACCGCGATGGCGAAGACAGTCAGGCCGCTCAGCAGATAATAGAGGCTTCCCCCCAGCGAGACGAGATAGCCCCCCGGGACGGTGAGCAGCAGGCCGATGACCAGCAGCACCCCGGCAAAGACCCAGTGCGCGATGTTTTGAAGCAGCTTCATGGCATGTTTGTCCATCAGGTCATCGGCAGGCGCTGCCGGGGGAGCGCGGTTACATCGGGTGGATCAGATGCCCGCCATCCAGCACAAGGCTCTGTCCGGTCATGAAATCGCTGGCATCCGAGGCGAGATACGCCGCGATCCCTTCCATGTCGGCCAGTGTGCCGATCCGGCCGATCGCCGAGCGGCGGCGGCAGGCGTCCTGGAATTCCCTGGGGGTGTCGAGCGACATCTCGGTCTCGATGAACCCGGGGAGGACCGCGTTCACGCGGATGCCCGCCTGCCCCAGCTCGATCGCCATCGCCCGGACCAGACCGCACACCGCGGCCTTGGTTGCCGAATAGCCCGCTGCGCCCGCCATGCCGATCATCGCGGCGGCAGAGGATGTCACGACCAGCCTGCCGCCCTCGCGCCGCGACAGCAGATGCCGGGTGACCGGCTTCCAGGTCTGCACCACGCTCATCAGGTTGAGGTCGACCGTCTCGAGCCAGGCGCTGCGTTCGGCGAGATGCGAGGGCCCGCGATGACCGCTGCCGCCGGCATTGGCGAAGCAGCTGTCGATCTTGCCGAACCGCGCCAGCGTCGCCTCGAACGCTTCGGCTACCTGCGCCTCGTCGGTGACATCACACCCGAAGGCTGCGGCCTCCACACCCATCGTGACCAGCTCGTCGACCGCTGCAGCGTTCTTGTCGCCATTGCGGCCCCAGATGGCGACAGTCGCGCCGCACCGTGCCAGCCCGCGCGCGAAGGCCAGGCCCACGCCGCCATTGCCGCCGGTCACCACGGCAACCTTGCCCGTCAGATCGAATAAGCTCATTGTCATGTCCCGTTGTTTGGAAAGTTCTTGGCCGACAGCACCGATGAAGCCGGCAGTTGCTGCAGGCCGATCAGGTTGCCGTCAGGGTCGCGCCCGAAGATGATCCGGCCGCCGTCCATCGCGCCTGCCGGTGTCACGATCGTGCCGCCCGCCTCCAGCACGCGCCGCCTGGCCTGCGCGATGTCCGAGACGTCGAAGACGATCATGTTGTAGCCGGGCGCGTCGAGCGGCCGGACCTTCGCAGGTCGCTTGGTCGCATGGCTGTGGTACTGGAAGATCTCGATCTCGAGATTGCGCAGCTGAAACCACGCCATCTCGATCTTGCTGCCGGTCAGGCCGGACACCTGATCGACCGGTTCACCCGAAACGTTCATCCACTTGCCGATATGCCGGGGCTCCTGACCGCCGAGAAACTTGGAGTAGAAGGCGATCATCGGCGCAAGATCGGGCGTGGCCAGCGAAATGTGCCGGACGCGATACTGGTTCGCGGTCGGTCGAGGCGGGTCTAGCTTGGTGAGATCGACCTGCTCGACCTCGGTGATCACCCCCTTGGGGTCCTTGACATAGCCATAATAGACCGGGTTGCGCTCGTTGAGCTGCACCAGCCCGCGTTTGCCCACCGGAGCGCCGCCCGCGGCAAGCATCCTGCGATAGACATCGGTCTCCTGCGCTACCTGAAAGCACATGTGCACCATCCCGGGCCCCTGTACGGGGACGCCGCGCATATCGGGCCCGGTCGCCGACGGTTCGTCGAAATCGATCAACCTGATCTGGGAATTGGTCCGGCGCAGCGTACGCGTGCGGGCCGCACCCTCGCCGGCAGGATGCAGCTTGGCGAGGGGATTGCCCGCGGCCAGCGCCGAGGTGTCTACAACTTCGGTTGCGACACCGGCGGCGTAATACGCCTCGGCCGCGTCGAGATCATCGACCGCAAGTCCGATATAGTTCACGCCCTGAATAATGCTGTCGGGCTTTTCGAGCTTGGGCGGTCCGTTCGACTGCCCGCATGCGACTGTCGTCAGCAGCAGCGCGAGAACCGCGAGTTTGGTCTGCATAGTCTGTCTCTCCCGCTCGGGTCGTGCACGGCTGGACAAAACCCATGGGGCTCCGCACCGGCCGACCGTCTTACCCCCAAGGCTTAAAGGTAATGGACCATATGTCAAATAAAAAGCTTTTCACCAGGCTGATCTCGGCGTATATCGGATATAGATAGACAAAACGTCTACTAGTTCAGGGAGATGGAAACATGCCAGGTCGGCTTACAAAATCAAGGAATTCCAGCCTGTTGGTCAGCAGCGCAGCACTCGCGGCGGCACTGTTGACGAGTCCCGTGACCGCGTCGGCGCAGGAGGCAACCGCAGCGGAGGAACGCGACGATACGCTGAACCCTGTGATCATCGTCACCGCGCAGAAGCGGGCCGAAGACATTCAGGATGTTCCCATCGCGATCTCCGCCTTCGATGCGGCGGCCATCGAGAACAAGGTGATCGACGATGTCGTGGATCTCAGCTTTTCCGTCCCCAACCTCACCGTCGACATCTTCGGCGCATCGCTGCGCGGGGTGGGCGACCTGGCGATCTCCTCCACATCCGAATCCGGGCTGGGGTATCACGTCAACGGTGTCTATCTGGGCGCCGCGGCGATCGAGGCGGAGTATTACGATCTCGAACGGGTCGAGGTGCTCCGCGGCCCGCAGGGGACGCTGTACGGGCGCAACACCACCGCTGGCGTGCTCAACGTGATCACCCAGAAGGCGACCGACGAATTCGAGGGCTATGTCACCGCAGGCTATGGCAACTACAACTCGGTCAAGGTCAAAGGCGCGATCAACCTTCCGCTGGGAGACAGCCTCTCGATGCGACTGGCCGGCTTCTATCTCGATCGCAGCGGCTATGCGACCAACCTGTTCACCGGCAACCGCGTTGATGACCGCCACATGTTCGGGTTGCGCAGCAGCACCAGGCTGGAATTCGGCACCACCCGCGCAGACCTCGTGATTTCGTACTTCAAGGAAGACGACCGGCGTATGCTGCGCACCAAGGTGCTGTGCGTCAAGGATCTGACATTGGGCTGCTCGCCGCTGGCCAACGGCTTCGAGACTCCCGATTCCAGGGGTACGCTGTTCAATACGCTGGGACGGCAGACCGGCACGATCGCCTCCGGTGCCGGCCCCGCAGCGGTGGATTATTATGCCAGAAGCATCAACCCCGCCGATCCACGCGTGGTCAACGAAGACCTCGACCCGACCTATTTCGTCGAGGAATGGCTGGGATCGCTGCAGGTGTCGCACGAATTCGGCGCGCTTACCCTCACCTCGCTGACCGGCTACACCGAAGTGCGCCGCGAACTGTTCAAGGATTTCGACCGTTTCGTCCCCTCGCTCGGGCTGACGCGCCCGGTGACCTTCGACCTGTTGGGTAACGGCACTTCGGTCACCACCCAAGCGATCCAGACCGGGCGCCGCGACCGCGACTTCACCCGCGAATTCTCGCAGGAGCTGCGGCTCGAATCGGATTTCGACGGCCGGTTCAACTTCATGATCGGCGGCAACTATTTCGACCAGTACAAGACCCGCGTCGCCGATTTCACGCATGTCACCATCGCCGCACGCCAGCAGCAGTTGGGGCTGAGCGCCGTCTTCGACTCGCTCACCACCGAATCACGCCCGGTAAAGACCAAGAGCTTCGGAGTCTTCGGCGAGCTGTATTTCGAACTGTCGGACAGCACGCGGCTGACCGGGGGCCTGCGCTATTCGCACGACGACAAGACCATCCTGACCCGTCAGATCTTCCTCAACCCCCAGGCAAACGGCAGCCCGCCTCCGTTCACTTTCGGCGAATTCAAGAAGGGCGTCGTCACCGGCCGCGTGGTGCTCGATCACCGCTTCTCGTCCGACCTACTGGGCTATCTCAGCCTATCGCGGGGCTACAAGGCGGGCGGTATCAACCCCGGCGATGTTGGCGCCACCACCGCAGGCTTCGCGCCCGAGTTTCTCAATGCAGCCGAGTTCGGCCTCAAGGGATCGAGCAGCGACGGCACCTTCAGCGCCAATCTGTCTGGCTTCTATTACGACTACAAGAACCTGCAGATCGGCCAGACCACGGCGACATCGGCCCGGACCGTCAACACCGATGCCGTCGTCTGGGGCGCCGAGGCCGAGTGGACGATCCGGCCTGCGCGCAACTTCCAGGTCGATGGCAGCTTTTCGTACCTGAACACCGAGATCAAGGATTTCCAGTCGATCGATGAGACCGATCCTTTCGGCATCGCACCGGGCACCGTGGTGGGGCAGGTGACGACGGCAGGCGTGCTCAAGAACCTCGACGGGAATACGCTGCCGTTCTCGCCCAAGATCAAGCTGTCGTTCGGCGCGCAGTACACGATCCCGATCGGCGATCTCAATCTGACGCCACGGGTCGATCATTATCTGCAGAGCCAGTTCACCAGCACCGTCTTCAACAAGCCGATCGACGACTTCGACGGCTATCAGCAGACCGATCTCAAGCTGCTGCTCGCGCCCGAAGGCAAGGCCTGGGAAATCCGCGGATACGTCAAGAACCTGTTCGACAACAACGACATCACCCGGGTGCTGCCCGCCGGGCGGCTGGTTGGTCGCTTCCGCGAGGTGGTGATCCTCGAGCCGAGAACCTACGGTGTGGAGGCGACGTTCCGGTTCTGATGCCTCTTCACAGACCTTCTCCTCCTGATGGCCCGGCAGAATGCTGCCGGGCCACTTTTTCGGGAAAGGGTGCGCAACGATGACGGTGAAGACACGCAGGCTGCAGATGCTCGCGGTGACGACCGGGCTGGCAGTGGCGGCGTTCCTGGGGTGGCTGTGGTGGCTCGCGCAGCCTGTCGCGCACCAAAAGGCAGGCGCCGATCCGGCTGCAGCCTATCTCAATCGCGACGACCGAATGGCGGGCAGACTGAAGGAGGGTTTCTTCACCCATTCCGGACGGACGCTGCATTATGTCGAGGCGGGCACCGGCGAGCCGATCGTCTTCATCCACGGCTTTCCATCGACCTGGTTTTCCTTCCTGCGCCAGATCGAAAGCCTCGCGCCGCGTTACCGCGTGATCGCGATCGACGGGCTGGGCGCGGGACGGTCCGATGCTCCGGTCGACCCTGCGGCCTATCGGCTCGAAGCCATGGCAACGCATGTCATCGCGCTGCTCGATCACCTCGACATCGGGCAGGCCAATCTCGTCGGGCACGACTGGGGAGCCGCCTTCGCCTTCGGCCTCGTGCAGCGGCATCCCGATCGGGTCCGGACCGTCACCGGAATCGGGGCGCCGCCGCAATCGGTGATCCTTGCTGGCATGGCGGATGATCCGCGCATCCGGCAGCGCGCCGCCTACATCGAGCGCCTCAAGCGCGCCAGCCCGCTGGCGCTGATCGTGACCGGCAGCACGCGCAATGTCTGGACCCGGGCCTATGCGCCGCTGGTCGAGCACGGGCGGCTGAACGCGGACGAGGCTGACATCTTCCGCAAGGCGACCGGCAGTCCGCGCCGGTTGAACGCGCACATCAACTGGTATCGCGCCAACATCCCGGCGCCCGATGCGATCACCGACGCCAGCTTCTGGCCCTCCCGCGAAGCCCGCATCCGGGCGCCGGCGCTGGTGATCTGGGGGGCGCAGGACCCGGTGTTTGCAGACAAATACGCCGGAGCGATCGCCAGGATCGCTGATGACGCCACGATGATGAAGATCCCGGACACGGGCCATTGGCCGCACATCGACAGGGCAGACGCCGTGACCGCCGCGATCGTGGGGCTGGTCGACACCGCCCCGCGTCAGGGCGGCGATAAACCCCCGGTGGACTGACCCTAGCGCTTCAGCTTGCGCTTGCGCATCATATAGTCGTCGCGGATGCCGTTGACCGACCCGATGATCATCGAGACGGTCATGTCCTCCAGATCGTCGATGTCGATATCGTGCCGCAGCAGGTACGCGCCTGCCGCCGCCGGCACACCAAACGCGATATCGGTCACCGCCCGCGCGGTCTCGATCGGGATATCGAAGTTCTTGGTCAGGATCCGCGCGATGTACTCGACCGCGGTTTCGCGCTTGAAATCGGTGGGGTCGTTGGTCCGCGAGATCGATGGATCGGCCTGGAGCTTCTCGATCAGCAGGCCCTTCTTGCGGATGTAGCGCAAATAGGCCTTGGTGACGCCACGCACGAGATCCTCGAACGTTGTGGCAAGTTCGGCCGCCACCACCTGCTGGTCGCGCAATTGCTTGAGTTCGCGCTCGAGCAGTTCGGAAAACACCTGTTCGACGTTGCTGAAATATTTGTAGATCAACGCCTTGCTGATACCGGCATGCGCGGCAAGCTTTTCCATCGAAACCTGCCACATGCCGTCGCGCTCGACCATCTCTGCGGCCGAATCAAGGATCATCGATCGCCTGATTTCCTTTGAAAAGCGGCGCTGTGACTTCTGAACTTGGTTTGCGACAGCCATCAACTGCTATGTTCCCGATAAAGCCACCGGCGTGGCAACCCGGGTTAGCAGCTTGTGCGGGGGATTCCAATGTGATGGCCTGGTGCCTCTTTTGGTGCCGACCTTCCATGCCCGGTCGGGTCGACTGCTGCCGCAAGCGGCATGTCGCGTTGCGGCGCACAACTGCCCATCGGCACCGGTTACCGGTCTGTTCCGTCGATACCGGCGGTTCGGCTCCTCATGGCGAGGAACCGCCACCACCTGCTCGGGCCGTGCATCACGGCTTTTCCAAAGCGGACTTCGCGGTGTTGGCACATGAGTCTGCGCTTTGCACGTTGACCGCTCGAAACTCCGCTCTCTGTTCCGAAGGCAGGCAGGATTGCCCCTCCAGACCTCAATGGATCGTGTTGACGAGGCGGCAGATTTCCGGGGCCGAACGGGCGCTCGTGTTCCAGGTCACGGTGTTCCCGTTTCGTGCGAGCCGGTTGCCCGCGCTTTCGTACACATTTCCCGAATTGCTTGGCGTTTCGCGGAAGGGGATGGCGCGCCCGCCGTTGATACGCACCAGCGCCGCTTCACGCAGATAGCTCACCTGCAGCCGCGTGCCGCGATCACATTCGTAGGTGGTCCCAAGGTTCGCCGATGGAGTTGTCATGCAGCCGGACAGCAGAAACGCGCCGCTCGCGGCAAGTGTCGTGGTGAAAATCCGCATGTATTTGCCCCCTTCAGTAGCTCGACCTGACGCACAGCACGTCCGCCAGAAACACCATCCTGCCCACCGTCTGCATGTGCTCGCGCGCCGAGCCGTTCCAGCCGATGGTCCGGCAGTAATTGTCTGCGGTCCTCGCGGCGCAATTGGCCGTGACGCGGCCCAACGGGCAGGCCGGGATGCGGTAACCCCGTGCGGCAGGCTCGGTGTGGAACTCGGCGAAGGTGCCCGTCGTGACCTGATCACGTGCCTCGACCCCGATCAGGCTGCCGCCGCCGCCGGGCACGGAGGGGCGCATCGACTGGATCGTCAGCCCGCTCGAACGCGTCAGCATCACGGGTGTGTTGCGATCATATGTGCGGCAGGTGCCTTGGAAATTGGGTCGCTCGCACAGCTCCCAAGTGCCGCTTCTGACGCGGATCGAATTGACCGGCCAAGCGAGTCCCAGATCGGGTTTCGCTTCGCCCACAAAAACCGCAGGACCGCGATAGTCCGCATCCCGGTAGATCGTGGCTTCCCCGCCCGGGCGGGCCATCTTGTCGTTTTGTGCCAGCCCGGCATCGGCGCTCAGAAGCGTTGCTGCGGCCAGAAGCGGCATGGCAGCCAATGCTGCGCGGTTTGCAATTGCGTTCATCTTGGCATCCTCCTTCGTGTTGCGGTCAATCGCGGCAGTAACCTTCGCCTTCGGCAACCATCAGGCAGTCCGATTTGCCGGCGAGGTATTTGAGACCCGTCTGGTCGCCCGTCGCTGGCTTGAGCAGCAATCGCTGGCCGCCGCGCTCAAAGGCGATGCCGCCTTGGGTGTCCGTGCCGACATAGGTGCCCAAGGTGTCAAGATCGGACTGCATGGTGAGCGAGAATGCGCCGTTTTCAGTCGGCGTGATTTCGATAAACATGCCTTCAACGCCGATCCACTTGCCGGCCCAATCAGTGTGCGTGACGGTGGCGGCGGCGGGCGCTGTCGGTGCTGCCGCAGCGTCCTCATGTGCTTCGGCATCGCTCTGCGCAGGTGGAGCGCAGGCGGCAGCCAGGCCAGCAAGCACCAATGTTGCGGCAATCGGGAATTGGTTTTTCATCGGTGCCTTACCTCTTCAAAAAAAGGGGGTGAACGGGGGTGGCCGGTTGCGGGCTAACGCAGGGCACGGCAATCATCGGGTGCCGGCGCACCGGCGAAGCGGTCTTCGATCCATTGCAGTGTTGCAAAGGCGCTCTGGCTGGCCGTGGCGGCGTGATCCTTGCCCGGCAGGTCGATCCACCGGACCTTCAGCCCCCGCAAGCACGCCTTGCGCGCAAAGGTGCGCGTCACCTTGGGTGAAACCAGCGGATCCTCCCGGGTTTGGGCCAGCAACAGCGGCACCGAAAAGCTCGGGCTTGCCGAATTTTCAGCCATGATCCGCGACCACGGTGTACGCGCGGCGAAATCGTCGTTCTTCAGGTCGCTGCGCAGCGCAATCATTCCGACCAGCGCACCGAGACGCGGCGTCGCAGTCGAGGAGATGCAATTGCTCGCCAGCTTGCGAATGATCCCGGGCGTCCTGCGCCTGCCGATATCCAGCGGCATGCCGAAGTATCGCGACCAGCTGTCGGCAGTCAGCGCGGTCAGGAAGGCGCGGGCATTGGGATCGCTCGCCTCGCGGAAATTGGCAGCAAGATCCGTCGGTGGAGCGCCGGCCGCCACGCCGATGAGCTCGAGCTCGGGCGCGGTGCCTGCGGTCATCGCCGTCCACAATGCGGCGTGCCCGCCCTGGCTCTCGCCCCATACGACATAGCGCCGACCAGCGTTGACTGCTGGCATGGCAAGTGCGGCCCGAACCGCGTCGATCACCGATTGCCCGGTGGGTTGCCCGATGAGGTAAGGGTGCGTCGCATCGGTGCCGAGACCGGGATAGTCCGGTGCGACCACGACATACCCCATCGCGACCGCGCTCATTGCTGGGGTCGCCTCAAAAAACCGCTGGCCTTGCGAAGGCGCGCATGTGCTGGCGACCCCCCAGGTGCCGTGCGCCCATGCGACAACCTTGCGCGGCCCGCGGTCAGCTGCATCGGCAGGGGCCATGATGACGGCGGTGGCTTCTTGAGGTGCGACTCCGTCGCGGCCGCCGGTACGGTAGCGGATGCGCCACGCCGTCACCCCGGCAGGTGCACCAGACATCGGCTCCTGGGCGAGGATCGTGCCTGGCACCTGCGCAACGAGGGCTGATCCGTGGCCCGGGACAAGCATCCACAGCATGCACGCCGACCGGATGAGCAATCGCATCATCATCTCCACGCGTGCGGCCCGGCTAATTGCAGCGCTGCCCACAATGGCCAACAAGCCCGAAAGTGCCGCACCCACGATCATCCTGAGCAACCGTCTCCGGCGGGATCATCCACTGTAGAACTCTTCCCGCGCAGCAGAAAATAGCCCGCATTCAAAGGGACATTGTCGGCCAGGCGACAATTTACGCAGAATTATTCCAGCACCAGCTCGCCCGATGCAATAAGGCCAAGTCGATGCAGGTCGATCACCTCGACCGTGCGATACCCCACCTTGACGATGCCCTGTTCCGCCAGCTTGCCAAGGCACGCATTGATGGTCTGGCGCGACAGCCGCGTGGCGTTGGCAAGATCGGTCTGGGATATCTTCTCCAGCCGCGAAGCCTCTCCGGGCGCATCTGAATACGGCCAGCGCCCCAGCCCGATCATCCGCTCTGCCAACCGGAGCATGGGAGGCCGGTAGGAAGTCTCGACGAAATAGTGATATGTCCCGCGTGAAACGGCCAGTTCCGGTGCAAGAAGCAGCTTGAACCTTTCCAGATCCCTTTCAAATATCCGCTGAGTCGCTGCCGCGTCCAGCCTGGCCACACGGCATTCAACAAGCGCTCGCACCGAGAAGGCATAACACCCGCGATCCAGAGCGGCGAGAAAGCCGGTCCAGTCGCCCGGCCGCAGCACGCCGATCAGCAACTCGTCCCCGCACCGGGCGGTGCCGATCACATGCATCTCGCCGGACAGCAGGCAGATCAACCCCGCGAAGGGTTCACCCTGACCAATGATCTCGGCGTCCTGCTCAAGCCGGTGCGAGCTGGCAGTGGCCATGATTTCGGACTGAACATCGCGCGGCAGATTCCGCGACCACGTGCTGGCGAACAGGGACTGGTGCCAAGTCTGGTTCACATCTGCACTTCGACGGCCTTGGGGTTGATGCTCAGGATTTATCGCACCAAATTTCGGATTGCCAGCACCGCTTCGTGAGACCAGCAAACGCCCTCAGGACGCACGGCTTCCTGTCGCGGTCCAGGCAAGATGAGGCAGTTGGATGTGCCACAAAAAAGCGCTAAAAAAACAGCTGCTTAAGCGAGGTTGTCGAACCTCCTGAGAGAGGCCGTGGAGGTAGAGGGAATCGAATTCTGACAATATAGTACTGAATATTAATAGGAAAAAATGGACCAAGCAGGAAAGGTCCATCAATCGTGCCCCCAAAATTTTTTAGTAAACGGGTTCGATTCCGTAGCACGGAATCCAATAAGATGCGGCTGCGATTCGGCTCCAATTTTTAACCGCCAGCCCAGCCTTTTTTAGCTACTGTCGGCAAGTAGCTGCGGCGCTGACCAAGCACCCAAACAAGAAATAAGTTAGGGAGAACGACGATGACCACCCTTTCCAACCGGCGGACCATCGTCGCCCATGGCCGTTTGGCGATGCGCGAGTTGCTCCTCGACGCGGCGCGCCAGCGCCGACACGGCTTGCAGATCATGTCATTTGAACAACTCGCCGTCCGTCTGGCCGGCGGCTTCGCCCGTCCGATCGATGACGAGTGTTTGCGAACCGCGATCCAGGCCGTGTTGCCGGACACGACCCTCGGAGAGCTGGAAAGCATCAAGCTGCTTCCTGGCATGGTCGATGCGGCGGCCGACACCCTCCACAAGGCGTGGCGGGCCGGTATCGACTTGGCCGCTCGCGCCGGGGATCATCCTCGGCTCGACTCGATCACGCGCCTGGAAGCTGCGGTTCTAGCCCAGTTGCCGCCCGGCATGATGCGTCCTACCGATCTCGTGGCCCGCGCATTGGAGCGCGTTGCTCATGCTCATGCGGTTTTGGGTCCGGTCGAGATTGTCGGCATCACCGAGCTTTCGCCGTGCTGGCGTCCGCTCCTGCAGGAACTTACCGCGCATACCCCGGTGCGCTGGACAGCCGGCCCCCGTCCGACCCCGCCGTGGCTGGAAGCCTTCGACGTCACGATCAACCGAGCAGACCCAACCGCGCCGGCAATCAGCACGGTCAGCGCCGCGACTGCCTATCACGAGGCGATCGAGGCCATTCGATGGGCGCGGGGCCTGATGGCTTCAGGAGAAGCGGAGCCCGCCGACATCGCGATCGCGGCCGCATCGACCGGTGACTATGACGATCACCTCCTCGCCCTGCGCGCCGATGCGAACCTGGATCTTCACTTCGTCCACGGCATCAAGGTCACGACAACCCGGGATGGTCAGGCGGCTGCGGCGCTCGCGGATCTCCTCATTCGCGGCTTCTCACAGACCCGGATGCGTCGGCTCACCGCATTGTGCGGTTCGGAAACCGGCCCGTTTGCCGGCTTGCCGCAGGGCTGGCTGCGCGTCCTGCCGACCGACGCGCCGCTGGCTTCACCTTCATCTTGGCAACGCTTGCTGGACCGGCTGACCGCCGACGACTGGCCCGACGCGACGGATCATACGTCGACCTTGCGTGGCATCATTGATTTGTTGGCGAAGGGACATCCGGCAGCCGACGAGATCGGCGCAGCCTTTCTGTCCGGACGCGCCCTGGCGATCTGGCGCAAGGCACTGCTGGCTGGACCATCGGGGTCGCTCGATGCGACCCTGGACAGCCTGAAACAAGATGACGGGCTTGAGGCCTGCGTTTCCGTAGCCTGGATGCCCGCAAGCGCCTTGGCGGCTTCGCCGCGCCGTTTCGTTCGGCTCATCGGCATGAATTCATCGCGCTGGCCGCGCGGCATTTCCGAGGATCGTCTGATTTCCGATCACATCATTCCAACCGCTGAGCTGGACCCGCTGCCGGTCGGCGCGGCGGATCGGCGAGATTTTGAGACCATCCTCGCCACGACGAGCGGTCAGATCGTCATGTCGCGCGCTCGCCGCGACAGCGAAGGCCGCTTGCTGGGGCGCAGCGCACTGATCGGTCCGGCATCTGAGGAGATCTACATCCGGCGCAATGCGGTTCCGGCTCACGCATTCAGCGAGACCGATCGATTAATGGCACGACCCGATGAGTTCGCGCAGGACAGCCAGGCCATCAGCGCCACCACGGCCTGGCGGAACTGGCATCGCAAGGAGGTCACGCCGCACGATGGACTGGTTCGCGCCGACCATCCTCTCCTGCAGGCCATTCTCGGCCGGACCCAATCGGCCAGCTCGCTTCGTCTGCTGCTCCGCAGCCCGCTCGGCTTTGTGTGGCGCTACGGGTTGCGCCTGCGCACCCCAGAGAGCGGCGCAGACCCGCTTGTCCTTGATGCACTGGCCATGGGCGACCTGGTTCACATGACACTCGATCTGGCGCTTGAAACGCTTGAAAAGGCCGGTGGCCTCGCCGCGGCTGACGAAGCGCAGATCGCTGGCGCCGTGCAGGATGCTGCTGCCAGGATCGCGGTCGTGTGGGAAAGCGAACGAGCGGTCCCACCGGCGCTCATCTGGCGACGGACGCTGGACGACGCCCGGATTCTTACCACGCGCGCCCTGACTTACGGCGATGAGCATCTGCCCGACGCCCGCTCTTTTGGCGAAGTCGCCTTCGGCGGCGCGACGCCCAAGGCGGACGCCGCCAGCCCGTGGGATTCGCAGACACCCGTCGAAATCCCCGCAACCGGCTTTCGCATCGCCGGGTATATTGATCGCCTGGACATTGCCGGCGACGGCAAGCGCGCGCTCGTTCGCGATTATAAGACCGGACGGCCGCCCAAGGACGATATCAGTCTCGATGGTGGCCGCGAGTTGCAACGCTGCCTCTATGCCTTCGCCGTCAAGGCGCTCCTTGGCGACGACTTGTCGATCAGTGCATCGCTGCTCTTTCCGCGCGATCAGGTCGACTTCCAACTCGGCGACCCGGAAGCGACGCTCACCGAGATCACCGGCTATTTGCAAGCAGCCCGGGCGAACCTTCAATCCGGTCAGGCCCTTATCGGTCCGGACACCGGCGGCGCCTACGACGATCTGGCGTTCGCCCTGCCGGCCAATGCGGGCGCCACCTACTGTAAACGAAAACTGCCCGCCGCTACCGAAGCTTTCGGCGATGCTGCGCTGGTCTGGGAGGCACAGTGATGACCGCTGCTACCAACACACTGCGGGATGACGCCGCACGCCGCACCGCCATCGGCGTCCATGATCGCTCGATCCTAGTCGAAGCCGGCGCAGGCTCCGGCAAGACAGCCGTGATGGCCGGCCGCATCGCCGCCATGCTCGCCGAGGGCATCGCGCCCAAGTCGATCGCAGCCGTCACCTTTACGGAATTGGCAGCCAGCGAACTGCTGATCCGCGTTCGCGACTTCGTCGCCGACCTCGCGGCCGGCGCAATTCCGACCGAATTGCGCATCGCATTTCCCGACGGCTTGTCAGCCAACCACAGCGCGAACCTTGCGGCCGCCGCATCGGTCATCGACGAGATCACCTGCTCGACAATCCACGGCTTTTGCCAGCGGCTGATCAAACCCTACCCGGTTGAGGCGGACATTGATCCAGGCGCAAGCGTCATGGACCGCAACCAGGTCGATCTCGCCTTCATTGAAATCGTAGAGACGTGGCTGCGCGAACAGCTCTCGGGCGGTGAAGGCGGCATCATCGCAGAAATGGTGCTGCACAATCCTGGCGAAACCGTCGGCTTGATCCACAAGATAGTCGGCAACCTCCGCAAACGCAGGACCGTCTCCGCGCCGCCAGTCAGCGACCTGGCCCCGCACCTAATCGCATTTCAAAACGCCGTCGATGGTCTGATGCAGTTCATCCGCTCCGCGCCAGCGGTGGAGGAAGAAACCGCCATGCTCGCCGAGCGCTTCGCCGAAATGGCCGCAGGGCTCGACAGCGGGCTGGCCATCGAAACACCAGCCGGCTTGGTGCGATTGCTGGTTACGTCGCCGCATCCCGACCTCTGCACCAAAACCGGTTCGTTTCTCGTCTACAGGAAGAAGGGCAAATGGGTCGAAGCTGCCAAACGGGAAGGCTTGGCAAAAGGCGAAGGTGAGCGACTGAATATCGCCGCGGATGCTTATTACGCCGCGTGCTGCCAAGCCTGGCAAAATCTGGTCCAGAACGTTGCCAGTCGCGTCCTGTACGAACTCATCGCTGAGGTGCAGCCTGTGCTGGCCCATTTCCGCGATTACAAGCGTTCGGCCGCACAGCTCGATTTCGATGATCTGATTTTTGCGGCGCGCGATCTGTTGCGCGATCACGACGATGTCCGACGGTCCCTCGCCGCACGCTTCGCCCACGTCCTTGTCGACGAGTTTCAGGATACAGACCCGCTTCAGACGGAAATTTTCTGGCGCCTGTGCGGCGAGCCGCCGGCCGGGGTCGCGAACGCGGACTGGAGCGCATTCATCATCCGTCCCGGCGCGCTCTTCCTCGTCGGCGATCCCAAGCAGGCGATCTATCGCTTCCGTGGCGCTGATGTCAGCGCCTATGTTAGGGCGCGCGATGCCTTTCTTGCGCAGAACCCTGACAGCGTCCTCTCGATCTCCACAAATTTTCGTTCCTGCGCTCCGATCTTGACCTATGTGAACGACCGCTTCGAGGCGTTACTTTCCGGCGAGGGCCAACCCGGCTTCACAGCGCTCGATCCCTTTCACGCCGATCGTGGCGAGGCCCTTTGCGTTGCGGCGCTCGATGTCACCGTCGCCGACGAGAACGGCAAGGCCTCTGCCGAGCAACAGCGCGACGGTGAAGCCGACGCAATCGCGCAAATGTGCGCCCGGCTGATTGGCAGTGAGATGATCCTCGATCGTCGCTCCGGTACCAGTCGTCCTTGCAGGCCAGGAGACATCGCGTTGCTTGCGCCCACTGGCAGTGATCTTTGGCGATACGAGGAGGCGCTCGAACGCAACGGCATCCCGGTCGCCACACAGGCAGGCAAAGGTCTGTTTCGCCGCCAAGAAATCCAAGATCTTATCGCGCTGACGCGTGTTCTCGCCGACCGCCGGGACACGCTCGCCCTCGGGGCCTTGCTGCGCGGACCGCTCGTCGGCCTGACCGAAGAAGAACTGCTCGACATCATCTGGGCGCTTCCTCGTGCCGAAAACGATCCCGAACGGCTGCCCCAGTTCGACCTTGGCGTTGAGCTTGAGCATATCGCGCATCCCTTGGCGCGATCGACTATCGAGGCGCTACAGGCGCTCTATCGCCAAATCAACAGTACCACACCGCACGATCTGTTGTCGCAAGCGGTCGACGCGCTGCGGGTCCGCCCTATCCTGCTGCAACGCCATAGAGGCCAGGCAGAGCGCGCGCTTGCCAACGTTGATCTCTATCTCAGCCTGACCACATCCTTTGCAGTTCGCGGCTTACGCGCTTTTGCCGAAACGATGACAGCGGCCTGGACCGATGAGGCGCGGGCGGTCGAGGGACGGCCTGATGCTCAGGAAGAGGCCGTGGCGCTCTACACCATGCACGCGGCCAAGGGGCTTGAATGGCCGATCGTGGCCCCGATCAACACGATGACCGGCATCATGGCGCCCGACAGCGCCGTGACCGACCGTGACAGCGATACCTTCTATTGCCCGGTGTTTGGAGTGAAGCCGGTTGGCTATGAAGCCGCGCGGGACGCCGAGAAGGCCGAACTCGACCGGGAGCGCATCCGCTTATGGTATGTCGCAGCAACGCGCGCCCGCGAGCTTCTGGTGCTTCCGCGCCTCGACGCGGCGCAGTCGAAGTCGGCATGGATTTCGCTTTTGGATCTATCGCTTGCCGAACTGCCGGCGCTCGACCTAGCGCATTTGCCGCCCGAGCTCGACCTTGCCGCAGGCGGCGAGGCCAACAACCAGACCCGGGATGACTTCTCCGCTGAAGCGGCATCGATTGTAGCGCGCCAACACCGCCTGATCTGGCTTGCACCAAGCCGCGACGAAAGCGCCGATGGACCGGTTTTGACCCCGGAAGCGGTCGAAATCTGGGCAGCGTCGGAGGCCGGTCAGCCCGATGACGAGGGGGTGCGCCGCAATGTTCAGGGCGGCCGCGAAAGGGGCCTTATCCTGCACAAGCTGCTGGAAGAAGTCCTGACTGGTGAGACCCCGGACGATGCCGGAGCACTCAGCGAGCGGGCAAGAGCGCTCATCGGCGAGATCGGCAGGCCCATCATGGCAGACCCTTCTCAGGGCCTTTCTCCAGAAGAGCTTGCCGGATGCGTCGCCCGCACATTGGTGCTCCCCGAGATCGCGGAATTACGTCCGACGTTGGCGCCCGAACTGGCGGTCTATGCAGCGGTGGGCGTCGACGGCGTCGAACAGGCAACCGTGGGAATCGCTGACGCCACCAGCTTCGACAGCGCGGGTAGGCCATCCGTCATCGTCGACTGGAAAAGCGATGTGCAGCCGACGTCCGAAACCCTCAATCACTATCGCGCGCAGGTGCGGGCCTATCTCGACATGACGGGTACTGACCGCGGCCTGATTGTCCTCGTCACGACCGGTCAGGTCATTACCGTCACGCCCACACCCGCGCCCATGGCCGTCTGAAGAGAAGGGAACGGATGCCATGTTGCCGCGAGCGACGGCCAAGGTTTGCATCTTCTCGCTGGCGATAAGACCTAACTATTAGAAACCCGAGCGATGGACCGTCGCATCACCGGCGGTGCTTAACTCTTCTCTTCGATAGTCAATGGCTTCTCATCCGCCCCCGGCACCTGCCGAAGGCCCATTGCAGACAAATCAAGGACCAACGGGTGCAGGAGCGCCCGAGTGGCGGCACCCCCGCGGGACAAGATTTCGAGGAAATCCTCCTGGTTGGGCTGCCCCAAAGCTAAGCGGTAGATCATGCGCTGCTCCTTGAGCTGCGCGAAACGTGCGATGTCGCGCCCAAAGGGTCGCTCGAATACGTGGCGGGTGATATCGGCCCCGTCCAAGACCCACCATGGCTGCATTCCGCTGACATCGCTTTGGCTGTCCGCGAACTTGGCGAGCCGAATCCAAGGCGACCCATCCGCTTTGTCCGGATCGTTCCAGATGTCGCTCATTAGATTCTTCGCCAATCGTCGGCGCACTGCCAATCCAGCAAAACGCTGAACACGCCCCTCGCGCTGCTCGAGATCGAGCGGATTCGACGACAGATCCCAGTGCAAAACCCTCGAGCACCATGGATGGAAGTCCAGCCCTTCCTGCCCTACCGATGTCGTCGCCAGGACATGCGGCCAGAACGGCGTGTTGAAGCTGCGCCGAATTTCGTCCGGGCGGGCTGCTGTGGATGGTGTCGAGTCGCCACCCTCTTTGGTCTTGACGGCGGGCTCAGCCTCCGCGTCACCAAATGGAACCGCCGCGTGGCATCGCACCTGAATCTTATGATGCTTTCCGCCGACGCTATGAAAATTGAAACTACCAGCACGAAGCGTCAGCGCCGCTTGAAGATCCTTCGCCAGCCCTGCCGCGCCCTCTTGGAGATTTTGTGCGCGAAGCCAAAAATGTTCGTCCAGCGCACTTTCCAACCCGCCGTCGACAACAGCGCGCATGACCTGATCAACGGCGGTCTTGCCATCCAGCGCCGACAATAGCACTGGATTGTCCAGGTAGGCGCGCAGTCCCTGCCAGCTCAAACGCACCAACTCCGGAAAGCGCTCGGACCCCAAGATGCTCGGGTCATGGCGCGACAGCGCGCGCCCGAGCGCGACGCCCGGCGCTCCCAATGCGTAGTCCACGAGATCCGATAGTTCGGCCGGGGATATGGACTCTATCGCACCTGCCTGACGCCAACGATTTACCGCGGCCTTTGCTGCGACGTCGTCGCCGACAGCGGTCTTCCAGCCATCCGCGGACTGATCGGCAGTTCCAGCAAATTGCTCGATCGACGAGATAACCTTCGCGATCGATCGATGCCGACGGCGCGCCTTCACTGTGTCCTTCTCAACAATGCCTTTCGGCAAGGCATTCAGAATTTGCCGACGAACGGCCTTCCTAATCGTGGCCAACGATCCTCCCGCCGCCGCGAGGGGGTTGGTATTTTGGATCAGCCATGGTGACGGGTGAAATGCCGCCATCACCGGTCCTGGTATCGCTGACAACTTGAACCTTCGCCGACGATAGGCCTTTTCGTACCCGCCCCGCTTCTTGGGCAAGCACTGAGCCTCAACCCCAAAGCTGAGGAGCGCAGAAACACTTGGTGGGGTCGCGCGAAAGCGACTAAACATCAGGAGTTTCGGATCGCCATCGCTTGACGACCAATGGGCAGATAACGGCCACCACGGAAGCGATGGCGCCACCCAGGGAACGGCCAGACGTCTGGGCGAGGCAATCTTGGTCAGGGCACGCAGCTTCGCGTCAGGCCAAGCCGGCGGAGGGCTGAGCTGATCGCGGCGCGCCATCGTCATCCGGACGAGCTTGCCGTCGGCTTTAATGCGATCTCGCTTCCAGGCCGCATATCGCGGACCAAGCGACTGCGCTGGTAGCGGGACAGATGACCAATACGGCAATGCCTCGTGGCGGTTTCTGTCATCGAAACATTCGACGAGATGCCGATAGATTTGAAAATCTTCCGGAAGCGGCTCAGCGTCCAGAAAACGCGTTCCCGCGAGCGGGTCGATCTTCCCTACGCTGTCGCGTTCCGTTCGAGACATCACCGGGGTCAACAGTGCCCGAAGCTCGTCCCGCAGGCTTGCCGCTTCCCTCACCTCCGCGGCAAGGTCGGGATGGCCGGTGTTTGTATGCGCAACGATATCACGCAATCGGTCTCCGAAATCCGCAAAGAGTTGCTTGGCCCGCTCCTTGGCAGGTGCCCCGGCAAGGAATTCGACTAGGTCGAGTAGCTCCCGCTGGGCCAGTGCTCCGCGTGCTTCATCCCAGCGCGTGCTCAAGAGACGATAGGGCGTGGCGCTCAGCAGCAAAACAGCAGGCCCGGTCGCTGCCCCATCCGACCCGAGGAGCGCCTTTAGAAGGGGGTCTTGATCCTTCTCGTCGAGAATTTGCCGATAGCGCTGGAACTCGTCCAAAATCACAAGGTCGGGTGTCTGATGTCGTAAGGTCGCCAACGCCAAGGCGCGACGTAAGCGGCCGACGAAAGCCGTTGCTTTCCCCCCGGCTGCTAACTCAAGCTGAGCACGTACAGGCTCACCGAATTCCAAGGCCAGTGCCTCGCGGAACCGACGCCCGAGGTTTGGAGGGGACTTCGCCAGCTTGCGTTCGCTGTCTTCGAGCACCCAATCCCATGATCCCCGCGCGCCAAGGCGCAGAATGGCGGGATCCAGCTCGCGGGCAAACGCCGGGTACGTTCTCTCCAAAAGCACCTTCAGGAAGGCTCGCTCTTCCTTCCGACCACCGGTCAAGCGCGCGCGCGCACCGGGGAAAGATGTCCCGGGCGTTAACGCATAGATGACGACCGAACTCGTCGGAACCTTGGATACGGCGATCAACGACAACCGATCCGGTGTAACCGTAGCGGCCTCGCGGTCCTCATCACCAAGGAATCCGACCACACGATCCTTGTTCTGATTGGAAACAGAATGACCGTTGGCGATATAGTAGACGATCAATGGCCGCCTGCCGTCCTCCGACATTCGGCGCGCAATTTCCTTCGCCACGACGGTTTTTCCGAGGCCCACTTCGTCGGCGACGAGAAACCGGCGGCGGCTGCCGCCCCCACCTGTAAAGGCTCTCAAGGCGGCGTCTACCGCAGCTTCCTGAAAAGGTTTGGGCTGACTCAACGACCGCGCCTCCGGACGTTCGTGTGGCCCAAACCGGCCTGCACCGTTCGCCAAAGTTCGCTGAAAACCCTTATCTGCTTAGCCGCCTTTGGGTCTTCAAGTTCGACCTGTTCCAAAACTGCCGGGAGATATGTCGATACGCGTCGATCGATCTCGGCGAATTTTTGCGGATTTCTAGCCCATGCGGACAGCATTTCCTCCAGCGTGGGCAAGTCCGGATCAATAGCCAGGTTGATGTCGGATCGCGCATTCTCCGTGCGGTCGTCCTGAGTCCAATCACTGTCTCCATCCGCGGAGCTATCGGACAGAAGGCTTGCCAACCACAGGAGGAAACCTCGCGCACCAAGGAAGCGTGCAAACGCGGCTCGGTCACGCTCCTCGCCGAAAGGCGGCTGTGCGGGGGCTCTCTGAAGCCACGACAACCCTTTGTCCGCATGACTGACACGCAGACGCACAAACTCGCTGCGCTCGTCCCGCAGGACATCTCCGAGGCTCACGCAGCGTTCATTACGCGGCCAGGGCATAAGCGGCCCGTTGAGTGCACCCACCTCAAGGAGAATGTCAGCAGCGTCCGGATGTGGCCCTGAAAATGCCGAGCCCAGAAGGTGCATCAACCGCAGGCCGTTGCCTTCGACAGTCAGCTCGCCAGCCCATCGTGCCGCAACCTGCGAACGAGCCCGCTCTAAGGCTTCCTCTTCCAACGCCGAGGCGTCCGGCTCATACTCATCGATCGGCGGCGGGATGAGCCGCGCCGCATCGAGAAGCGAAAAGAGCCCCTTTTCGACCGCCTCGCTGATAAGCAACTCGGCCATGATCTCGACATTGCGTCCGGTCCAGGCGCGCATCGTGGCATTCGCACTGCCGAGCCAAAGCCGGCGCTTTTTGCCCGTTCGTGTGTAGAGCAGCTTTGCGTGAAGTCCGCGTCCGATCTCCTCCTCTTCATTGGGGATCTGGCTCACCTCGCCCGGAGAATGCTCGGTCATGTCGGCTGATGGGTCGGGGGCCGGGTAGTCGGGCGCATCCAAAGCTAGAAGATCATCAAAACCTGACAACACGGGCCCTACGCGCTCAATCTCGCGCATGGTGGTCAAGAGGATGCGCCTAGCCCCGCCACCTTCATGAACCCTCTGGCGACCGAGGAACGTCTTGTCGATGAACGGACTGACGATCACCACAGTATCAGTTCTGGGGGGTGGAGTGGGAACCGCGAAGTCACCGGTCCCTGTCGTCCATCGGATGCGCTGAACCTTCACGCCTAAAGGTGACCGCCACGACAGCGAGCGCATTTCAGTAGCAAGGGCTAGCGCGCGCACTCCCTTTAGCGCGGCCTTTTCGGCCAGAGCGCGCGCAACGTCCTCAACACCCTCTACTCTCGAACCGCCTTTGGCCGCAGAGACCAAGAGCAAACCAATATCGCGGTTCACGCATTCGGTGAGATTGCGGCTACCAATCCAGAGCCGCCATGTCGTTGTGCCGTCCCCCGCACGAAGCTTTATCAATGCGGCTTTCGGATGCCAACTGCCGGTCGCTTCGTCGATATCGACCTCGCGCACGAACTGGTCCAGCACCGCGGCGACCTTTGGCGTTCGTCGCATTTTCGCCAACCGACCCCGTTGGATCACGATCCTGGCCTTGCCCCGAAGCTTCTCGACCGCATCGGCAAAGTCCGACGGGCTACCTCGCCCCGCATCGTTGTCTTTGCCAGCCAGCGCCAACAGCGCCGCTCCGATTGAACCCAAATCTGCGGAGTAGGCGGCAAGAAATGCAAGCTCGACCGTTTCCTCCGGACCTGGTCGTAATCCTTCAAGAAAGGACAGCGCGGGCCAACTATCAATCGCCGCGCTCACTGTGCTGCCGCCAGGTCGTTCAGCAGAGTTCCAACCTGCTCCCAACGATAGTGCAGCGGGGTAGCGAGCCCGTGCTCATCACCCGACCACTCCAATCGACGAGTTCGCCCGTTCGGCGTCCGTGCAAGCCGAGCGCGCGTGCCTTTTCTCGCCTCTGCCGCCTCATATCGGTCGAAGAGCACGTCCGCATTTCGGGATCCATCCTCTAACCACGTCTTCGTCGCACAAAGGACTGCTCTCAGCTTGGAAGGCAGGCTGCCGATGTCGGCTTCGAGCGCGTCGACATCAAGCTTCCTGGCAGTAGCGCCGTGAATGTCCACGATATCGACAAGATGCTCGCGATGGCGTGACGATATCGGGCGCTTGTCCTCCCGCTCGAACATGGATTCCAACAGGGCGTCGTAAATCGCACGACCGATACCTGCCAAACTAGCCGCCTGCTCGGCCCGATTGAGCGCCGGACGATCCGGTCCCGCAATCGCCCTCACTTCTGCCGACCACATGGTGTCCGGGGCAGCGACGCCCGTTCGCACCAGTCGCGCCAACAGAGACAACTCTCGGTCATTCGGGCGTCGCAGCGCAGACAGTTTATCCCGGAGGAAATCTGCCTCATCACGTTCAAGGTCAGGCGTAATAAGGCCCTCACGCCAGTTGTCCGGACGATCTGGTAAACCGACAAATGGCGGATCGAAGGCAAACAGGGGCTGGCCATCATCATCTGTCGATGTGCCTATGGGACGAAGCAAACGGTGCGCTTGGCTACGCGTGATGGTTTTCCCGTTCAATCTTGGTCTGAGCACACCCCACACAGCCAAAGCATTCCAGTAGACTGTGGAGGGTGGCTGGCTTGATGGCTTGGGAAATACGCGTCTGCCTATCACGCCTGCACCAACTAGGCGGCCTGCGAGTTCGCACTCGCGATCGCGAAGTGCGCGCGTTGCCGCAGGTCCAGTTAGACCTGCCAAATCTTCGAATAGCCAAGGGACAATAAGCGCGTAACGCGCTCTGGTATGCAGCACCGATGTGCCAGGAAAAAACCGATCTGCGTAACTCTGGTGGATCGTCAAAAAGCCGATCTCATCTCTGACGCCAGTGGACTCTTCATCCATCTGCGCCTTCGCGCGCGCCAAGGCGTCGCGCGACAGATACGACCAGCCCAACGATGGCTCCACGCCTTGTGGGCGCCTCACGTGTTGACCCCGCTAAGGCCAGCACATCGCTCAACAATGATGGCGGTTACTTTATCATGCGCAAACCTGGCAGCTTGGGCCTCACCGGCGAACGCTGGCAAACGTAGCGTCTTGACGCGCTCAGATAGGCGCTCTGCAAGTTCGTTCATCGCCGTGTCGGCGTCACCGATCGTCAGACCGATCGTCCGTGCCAGCGCGAGAAAGTCCTGGCGCGTCAGACGGTCATCCTTACCATTGAGTTTGAGAGCCATGCGATCACCCCCCAAACCCGGGAAGACGCGCGTGGTGACGGCGTCGTAGAGCGGCGCGAAGCGCACGCCCGTGAAGGCCTTGGCGTCCACCTCAGCGACTTTGAGCACAGCAAGGTTTTTGAGGTGCATATCGCCATCGGCGATAAGCCAGGCGAACACCGCGCGGCGGAACAGGATATCAAGATCGCTGGCCGGATCAGTCGACAGCGGCCTCAGGCCGCGAGCCATACGCTCGATCGTTCCGTCGTATTTGGCGGATGCGGGAAGGTCCAAAATGGAGCAAAAGTCCTCCATCGCCAAACGCTGCTGATCGGCTAGCCCGCGACGAATGTCGAACCGCTCGATGACCAGCGCAGGCGACATGCCGTCGGGCATTTGGAGCAGCGCGGCATCGGGCACGTCGAACCCGGCCGAGCGGCCAAGCTCCAGGCAAAGCCACTCCACTATTGGCAACGTCTCAAAGCCCGCCGTGCCGGCAGGCTTGAGGATATGAGTGAACGGCTGATTGATGGCTGGAAGGAGAGCACCATCAGGCATTAGGCTCATTGGCGCCTTGATCTGGACGCCCGACAGACGCGGCGTTTCCGCCCGCGCGAAGATGCGCGCCAGGTTCTGCTCAAAGGTCTCTTCGATCTCACCACGCGCCGGACCGGCGTAGCGCCCCGTGAAGCGACCGGCGTCTGTGTATTCAACCAATGTTGTTGTCAGAATGTCGGCAGGAAGCGCCGCCAGTTCCTCCCGGCCCTCGACGATGGCGATGTTCGACATATATCGCCGTCCGCGCCGGAGCGCTTCGCGCTCATCGCGCTCTTGGAGAACTTGCGCCAGCCAACCCTCAGGCAGGAGCGATTCGATGAAGGCCGGCAGCTTGCCCGGCGTGGTCTCACGCACGAGGGCCGGTCCCACTCGACGCCCCGGCTTCCAGCGCCATTCGAATCCATCGTGGGTCAGCCGGCCGAGCGATTCGCCGTGCCAAGCGACGAGAAGATCGAGTGCCGCCTTGTTGACTGGCGCCTTGGCCACGCTCGGCTGCGCCAGCAGGAAGCGTTCGGCGCCTTCACCTTCCCGATACCATTCGTTCTCACGCGCCAGCACCCAGACGGCGTCGGCTGCGGCTTGGGGCGTCCCATGCTCCTCAACCAGACGCGCCGCCATCTGCGCGCGCATGTCGGCGGTAATCGCGCTCGCATGTTCGCTGCGCAGGCGGAACGCTTCGAGGAAGCGTTGGCGCGGCGATGAGGCGTCGACGCGCAATTCGCCTAGATCGTCGCCGATGACCGCGATAGCTGTCGAGGGGTGCTTCGGCGCTTCGTTCTGGATGATCTCGAGTGTCCGCAACCGCGTGCGTTGATTGCGGCGGCCGCTAATGAAGAGGCGTCCATCCGGCGTAGGCGCGAGCAGCGCCGCACTTGCTGACGACAGATAGGCGTGGGGATAGAGATAGTGTGCAATACGGACCGCATGGCCGAGGATCGTCGCCTCGATGTCCCCTTGGTCATCAATGTATATCCCGCGCACAAGCTGGATCAACTCACCGGCCTGTGCGCGATGATGGGCGCGCTTGGCGTCGATTGTTTCACCCACCAAATGGAGTGCCATGGAATTATCTCGCATCTCAGATGCGTGTTGATCCCACTATTCGGCTCCATGCGCAAGAATTATCACGCATCTGAGATGCGCAATAATTCTCTCATGGAATCAGCCAAGCTCGAAAGAGCGTTGTCGATCTCCCAGTCACTTGGCCCTCGCACCCGATCGCCAATTCAAAAAATTATGCCTAGGCAAATGATTGCTATCGCTATCCACCGGTCTCAGCGCTGCTCCTCTCTCACTTCGACTAAACATCCGACGCTTTTGAGTTTCCGTTTTGCTGCGCGTCTGGCGCACTTCGCAATCGCGCCGCTGTTCGCATCCAGCATGCGCGCAGCGGCTTGAATGTCATTCCATCGGTCCGGGTCAGTCACGGACAGAAGCCTTTCTCCTGCGCCCCAGCCGCCCCGGTGTAATGCAGACATCGCCCGCTCCTCTGGCCAGTACCAGTCCGCAGGCACAATCCAGTCGATTGCAGGCAGGATAATCGCCCCGCCTATCGTACCCAGGACAAGAGCTAAACCAGCAGCGCCGGCAAGCCACTGGTTCTGTTGCCGCACCGTTCGCACTGAACCCGCTATCCTGGCGAGAGCGCTGATCGCATTCTGCAAATTGCTCTGCATAGCTGCCAGAGCCAGATCGGCATCCTTGCGCACCTGCCGCCCCGCGGCCTCAATCTGCCGACCTATCATCTCGGGTGTCAGCGCCAGCGCGGGCTTATGCGCCAACGCATCGATCGCCTCACGCAGATCTTCGCAGCTCTGATGAATCAAAGCGAGGTCTTCGCTGTAATCGCGCCCAAGCAGATCCTGCTGCCGCTCAGCAAAGCCATCGACCGCAGCGGTGACGCCAGCGAGCCGCCGTGCCACAGCCTCCAGCGCCTGCTCCATCGGAACCTCGTCGGGGTCGGGGTCAATTTCGGCATCGTTCATCCCGAACGCCTACATTCCCATGCCGAGCCCGCGCGAGAGGCCGAGGGATTTCTGGAGGTCCTGAGACAGCGGTTTCGTGCTCATGGCGTCCAGCCCAAGCTGCGGACGCCGGTTTGCCAGCACCGACTCAAGCTGAGGATCACGCTCCAACCCCTTTGCCATGCCGACCAAAGACGCACGGACCTTGTCCGAAGCCGACGCGCTGCCACTCTTGCGAAGCGCCCGGTATTGCTCAGACTGCCGCTGCCACTGATCGACAAACACATCGGCGCGCCGCTCATTGGCAGCTGCAACGCGCTGCGCCTCGATGCGCAACTTCGCCTGCTGCTCCATCGCCTCGGTGGCCCGATCGGTCTTGCCCTTCACGGCCTCGGGAATGAGGCTCAGATCGCGGTTCACGGCTTTGCGCAGATCGCCAAAGCTGTCCGGCCTCAGCGCGTTGAGCTCCGCTCCGGCTTTGTCCAGCGCGGTCCGCTGCGAGGCCAGCGGCTGAAGGCCCTTGTCGCGCATGGCGACGATATCCTGCGCTACCCGCGCAAACCGCTGCACGGCCTTGTCGAAAGCTTGTTTGTCGCTCGCCTGTTCCGGCAATGCGACTTTCACGCGCGCCTGCGCAACCGGCTCTCGCTGGGGCGTTACAGACGCGCCCTTGAGCAGATCGGCCAGATGACCGCTGCGGCTGACCTTGAGTCCTGCGAACATGTTGGGGCGTGGCTGTTGCTGAACCTGAGCCGGTGCAACCTCCCTGTCCCGCTGCTGCCGGACCTCGGCGCCCTTCTCCGGCTGCCGCGCGTAATCGCTGGCCATATCCTTGCCCCGCTCGCGGCTGAGCGTACGGACCAGCGCCTTGCGATCGGCAAAGTCGTCCTTCCCATAATGCAGATCGACCTGGGACCGATGACGCGACAGTGCAACATAGGCCCCATGGCTATCCATCCCCGGCGTCGCCAGCAGCTTGACCTGATCGACGGTCATCCCCTGCGCTTTATGGATGGTCGCTGCATAGCCGTGATCGAGATGCGCATAGTCCTTCAGATCAAACGCCACCGCCTTTCCATCGTCGAGCTTCACCGACATGCGCAAAGCACTGACGCTCTCGACCGTACCAAGCGATCCGTTCTTCACGCCCAGCGAGCGTTCGTTCTTGAGGAACATGATCCGGTCACCATCGGCAAACTGCCGCGCGCCGCGCTCGACCTTCAGCGCAACGTCTTCGCCCAACTCGCCGCTTGCGCGCACCTTCTCGCGCACAGCCTCATTGAGCGCCCGGACCTCATCATTGGTGTGCGTTAGGATGATCCGGCTGGCGTCTGGCTTTGCCTGCCGGTCCCGATCCCAGGCATCGACAAGATCGGCACGCGCAGCTTCGCGCGTCTCGGCGACATGGACATGTCCTGCTTCCTCATAGCGACCAAGCGCTTCCCCGGTCCTCCCGGTAGCAAGCTCGCGCGTCGCTTCCCGCTGCCAGTCGATCTGCTGCCGCCGGATCGAAGCGATCTCCACCGCGCCATGACGCTCGGCCGCAGCACGGAATGCAGCCCCCGCCTCGATCGCCTGAAGCTGCTGTGGATCGCCGACCATCACAACCTTGGCCCCCTGCTGCTGCGCAAGCGACACGACGCGCTCCATCTGTCGGGTGCCGAGCATGCCAGCCTCGTCAATCACGAGGATATGCTTGCTGGTGAGCTGCTCCCTGCCCTGCCCCCATTGATGCTCCAGACTGGCAAGCGTGCGCGATGGGATGCGCGAGCCATGCTCCAGGCCTTCGGCTGCGATGCCGGAGAGTGCTGCACCCTGCACCGTATAGCCAGTGCGCTCCCAAGCCTCGCGCGCCACACCCAGCATCGCGCTTTTCCCCGTTCCGGCATATCCGATGACGTTGCTGACGCCCTTGGCGCTGGTAACATGCTCCAGCGCGCCGCGCTGCTCGGCGGACAGGTCCATTCCACGCGCTTTAGCATTGGCCAGTGCCAGCTCGCGATAGCGATCAGGAACAGCATGGCTGCGGCGTGCTTCAAGCCGGATCGTCGCAAGCTCAAGCCGCTGTTCGGTCTCGAGCATATCGCGCGACGTGAACCGGTCGTTGCCCTTGCCGTCCTTGCCCAGCGCGACAAGCTCGGGCGCTTTCTTCACCGCCGACATAACAGCATCGAACTGTTCTTTGTCCGCGCTGTGCCGGTGCGCGAACAGCGCAAGGTCGCGCGTGGTGAACGTTGCCTGCTGGTGCGTGATCGCGTTCAGAGCGATGTTCGGATCGGCAATGATCTTCTCACCGTTCGATCGCGCGATATCGGCATGCTCGGCCAGCCGCTCAGGCGACAGCCCTTCACCCGCCATGCGCGAGGCTGCAGCGCCGATCTTCGACTGAGGTTCCAAGCCGATGCCCTGTGCCGCCAGCGAGCGATGATCGATCCGTGCGTCGATATCCAATTCAGCCATGCGCTGGTTGGCATGGGTGGCCCATGCCTCGCGCCAGTGGGTCAATAGCTCGGTCCGGTTCCAGTCGCGCACCTTTGCGCCAAACGTCGCGCTGCCATCTTCGCCGACAATGATCTCGCGCATCGTCAGCATGACATGCGCGTGCGGCTTGGCTTCGCCGTCTGCGCCGATATCCCAATGCACATTGAGATCAGCGATCATGCCCCGATCGACAAACTCGGCTTTGACGAAGTCCCGCGCCAACTCGATCGCCTGAGCTTGCGTCATCTCGCGGGGCAGCGCGAACTCGATCTCGCGGGCCAGCTGCGCGTCCTTGCGGACCTCGGCGGCCTCGACATCATTCCAGAGCTTTTCGTGATCGGACCAAGCCTCGTTTGCCCCCTCGGGCAGCATGACCTCGCTATGGACCACACCAGCCTTGTTGGTGAAGTCATGGGTGCGTCCGAGCCGGTCATCATTCAACTTCTCGCCCGCGCGATAGGCCGCAGCGGCGACCGCAGACGAACCTGCAGCGCGAGAGATGGCTTTGGCCGAGAAGTGGTAGATCGCCATGACGACATACCATTTACGGCATTTTGGGCACGTCGGCACGACGTATAAGCGCGCCCTCCACCGTTCTGGTCGCGTTCGAGATGACGGGGTCTCACAGCGACCCAGCCTGTTGTCTGCGGGATATGGGAGGGATAGCTGGTTGGTCCTTCCGACAATCGAAGGATCAACCCCATGCGAAAACCACGCGACTACGACGCAGAACTTCAAGCCCTCAACGACAAGGCAAAGCTGCTCAAGACCCGCAAGCAGACACAGCTTGGCGAGCTCGTCATTGCTACCGGGGCCGATGCGCTGGGCACAGAGATACTGGCAGGCGTTCTACTCGCTGCGATCGGCAACGATGATCCGTCACGAAAGGAGGCCTGGCGCAAACGTGGCGCTGCGTTCTTTCAAAGCAGCACCAGCCCTCGCCGATCAGCTGGCAAAGACACTGGCGGCACACAAGCGATCGATCCAGGCGCGCAACCGGCTGCTGGCACAGCGGGCACGGCATGACATGCGCGACTGGAGGGTCAAACGCCGCGAGCGCACGCGCCAACTGATCGAGCTCGGTGGGCTCATCGCCAAAGCAGAGCTCATCGAACTGACCGATGACGATCGCGCAGTGATCCTCGGGCTACTTATCGAAGCCGCAACGAAAATGAAAGGCGAGAACCGCAATCAGCAGCTGCTGCTCTGGCGGCGACGCGGGGCACGTGCGTTCGCGCAAAACCGGTTGGCGGAAAGACTATGATCACGCATAGGCAGCCCCATGACGGGGGCAATCAACGAAGTGATATTGCGCGTACTCGAACGCGCGCCGCAATGGGTCAGGCAGGATCTGTTATCGGCCGATCCGATCGTACGGGCACGCGCCGAAGAGACACTGGCGGCGATGATCTCCAGCGCGCTGGCTGACAGTCAGGCGACACACAGCAGCGAAGACGCAGACCTTTCGGAAAGCTGACCTGCCTTACTTGCTGCCCGTCTTCTTTGGCCTGCCGCCCCGCCCGCTCTTGCCGAGCCCAAATTCCTTCGCCAGCGCGCTGCGCCGCGCGGTATAATTGGGCGAGGCCATTGGATAATCTTTCGGCAGGTTCCATTTGGCGCGGTAGTCGTCAGGCGTCATGCCGAACTTCGTCCGCAGATAGCTCTTCAGTAGCGTGACCTGCTTGCCGTCTTCGAGGCACACGAGATAGTCGGGCTTGATCGACGCTCGGATCGGGACGGCTGGCTTCTGGTCGGGCAATGGTTCCGGCATAGCTTCCTGACCAAGGCCGGAAAGCGAAGCGTGCACGCTGCCGATTAGCCCTGCGATATCCGATATCGACACGCTGTTGTTGCTGACATGCGCAGCAACAATATCAGCCGTTAGAGCGACAAGCATTTCGGAATCAGCCATCGGTAATCCTCTTAGATCAGAGGCTCATCCATTGGCCTTTTGTTCGAGCAACGCAATACGCTCTGAACAGATCGCGTGCACCGCGCGGCCAAGCTCTTCGACACAGCCGCCAAGCCAGAGCAGCTCTTCTTCGGTGATGCGGTAATGCTTCGAGTAGCGCGCCTTCACATAGGCTTCTTTGAGCTTCTCAAACCGCGCACGATCGATGCGCGTGTCGCGCGGCCAGGCATCAACCAGACGCATGTCGATGCGTTCGGCCTGCGTGCGCAAGAAACCGAGATTGTGGACGTGCGGCGTGTAGAACGTGCAGACCAGCAGCACGCAATGATACAGGCGCTCCACGCCCTGATGCAGTTCAAAAGCCGCTTTCTTGTATCGTCCGCGTTCGGTATTTGAACGGAAATCGTCGAAGAACTCTCCGGCGCTGGGATACCATTCTGAGAAGTATTCCGTCGCCATGGCCAGCGCCTGCTCGGGCGTCTTAGGCTTGGGCGTATGCAGCGCCCGGTCGTCCGCCTCGTGCAGCGCAATGCCGTCCTTAGCGACGTCCATAAAGAAGTAGCGCCCGTGCGCGAGCCCGTCGTTCACCTCCTGCAAGGTATGAACGATGAAGTTGACCGGAGTGTGCAGCGTCCGGTCGATGGCAAGCTCGCGGATCAACCGGTCCTCGAGCTTCAGCCAGTAATCGACGCGCTCAGTGAGCCGCTTGTCGTTGACGATGATCAGCAGATCGAAGTCGGAGCGATACCCCTTGGCCGTGTGTGGCTCGTCAACCCACCCGCCACGCGCGTAACTGCCGTAGAGGATCAGCTTCTCGATCCGGCCCTTCTTCTTCCACTGGTGCGTCGCAAGCGCCAGGGCGTCCTCGAACTCCTCGAAGATGATCTGCTTCACGCGCTCAAGTTCGCGCTGCTTGTTGGCAGGAAGATGATCGATGTCGGTTCGCATGGCTCTGGTCACCCTGTAGATGCATGGGTCGATTGGCAAGGCGGAAGCTGGCGTTCATCGCCAGAACTGCCACCACTTGTGGTGGCGTTCGTGCATGTGCCGGTCGAGAATGCGCAGTGCGCCCGCGAAGTGGTGCTCGACCTCGGCAACGGTGATGCCGTGCATTGCTGCAATCTCAATGTAGCTGAGCTCATCGACGCGGATACCGAGGAAGATCCCACGCTGCATCGGCGACATGTTGTCCACAGCGCGCTCGGCGCGGCGCAGCTGCTGCCGCTGCGCTCGGGAAAGACGCAGGCTCATGCTGCGTCTCCCGTAAAGGTGAGCAGATAATCTGCGGCCTTGCTTGCTGCGCTGGCAGCGCGGAAGATGGCCTTGTCATCTTCGCGCAGGACCGTGAGCCAGGATGCGATATAATCGCTGTGGCGGACCGTCGGTGCGATGCCGAGTGATGCGCAGGTGAACGCAGCTGCCATCTCGGCGACAAGCTCTTCGCGGGCGTATGGCGCTGAGCCAAAAGCACCGTTCTGATCACGGTACAGTCTGCTGGCATGGCCGGTCCAGTGACCGAGTTCATGCAGAGCCGTGCGGTACCAGTTGATCGGCTCGTGATAGGCGGCCTGTGGCGGCACCTGCACGAAGTCGTGCGCCGGGCTGTAGAAGGCAGCATCGCCACCGATGTTGAACGTCGCACCGCTGGCTTTGATGATCGCATCAGCTTCGGCAATGGCGAGCACGGGATCGGTCGCAACCGGGGCTGCGGTCATGTCTTGAGGCAGACCCTCGCACTGGTCGATGTTGAACACCGTGAACCGCTTGAGGAAAGCAACGGTCCTGGCTTCGCGGTCTTCACCACGGGCCTGTTCGGCTTCTGCCTTGGGCGTGAACCGGTCGGCGTAGCAGACAGTCGTGCCCTTCTCGCCCTTGCGGACATTGCCGCCGGCGGCCTTGGCCTGGCGATAGGTCAGCCAGCGCTGGGAGCCGTAGCCCCTCATGACAACTTCGGCCCAGAGGATCAGGACGTTGATGCCCGAGTAGCGCCGGTCGGTTGCTGCATTGTGCGGCATTGTGCAGCCGCAGAGTGCTGTGTCCCAGGGCTGTACCCAGGGTAGCCGTCCGTGTTCGAGTTCGGCGATGATGCGCTGTGTGACCTCGCTATAGAGGCTGTTACGGGTGGCAGTGTTTTCCATGGCCTTGTCTCCTTCCATCCGGCCCCGGCCCGGAAGGGGCGCTGGGGGGCGGCGAAAGAGAGCTGGCAGCCACGCTGCAACGGACAGCGCGCATGCCGCAGGCACCGCAACGCAGTGTAGGACCCGCAACGCGGGTTGCGCGCTGGCCTGGCGTGGCTAGAGGCGATTGACGGCCCCCGGTGTCCCGCCCGAGCGGGGCAAACGCCGCCGCAAAGCGGCGTCCGCAGAAGCGCTGCTGAATGCTGGAACACGTTGAGATGCAGTGAGCAGAAATATTCTGGTTACGCAGCCGTGTCCGGCGATCAGCCAGCAGCGCTCCCCTGCACTTCTGCCTGCGACAAAGCCGCATGTGGCTCGATTGACGCGCAGCGGCACATCGCCAATCTGCGTCGCAGGCGGGGGCAGATCACATCACAGGATGGAGACAATGGCCATGGCATCCCATGCACCCGACAGGTTCTTGAGGCTCAACACCGTGCTCGATCGCACCGGGCTTTCTCGCGCGACGCTTTACCGCAAGATCCAGGCAGGCACTTTCCCCAGGCAGGTCAAGCTCGCCGAACGATGCTGCGGATGGCGGGAATCGGCTATCGAGGAGTGGCTGCGGAACCCGATCTACTATGAGGTCAGCGATTGAGTGGGCCGAGCCGGCCAGGGCCAATACTGCTGGTGGAGGTTTGTCCGGAACGTGAGGAATGAGAGGGGCTGATCCTATCTCGCGGGCCAAAGCATTGCAGGAGCGCGATCAACTCGGTAGGCCGCCGGTCAGCACAGCGCCCTTATATGGGACGTTCAAGCGCATTCAGCGCGCGCCTGTAAGCGTAAATAACTGTCGGTATCATGAACTCGCGATGCCACTGTTTCACGGCGTCGCGAGCTGCGCTATCAAGCGTTTGAGACAAGCGATCCAAAGAGTGAGCCGCTGCAAGAAAATCAGGATTTTCCGTGGCCCAACTCGGTCTCTTACCGCGCACGGAATTAACCGAAAGTCTGATCGCGACGACCGCGGAGGTGTAAAGCAATATAGGAATACACGTGACGTGATCGCCAGGCGCGATCAGAAGCGGCGTATGACAATCCCGGAGTCAGATTTAGCGAGTGGTTAGCTGGCAGGGGCGAGCGTTAGGGTGGGAAGTGCTTCCCATCGGCGCTTCGACGAAAGTTGCCTCGCTGATGCCCCGTTGCTTCGACCGCGCGGCCTATGGTCACCAGCCGACGCAGCGCGCGGATAACGTCCCAGCTGACTTCATCAAGCTGACGTGCGATAGCGAACCCATCCTGAAAGTGTTCGCAGTCGAGCAGCGCCAGCGCCCGCTGCTCGAGCGAAGCATCATAGCCAGGTTCGTCGTTCCCGGCCTCGAAGCGGCCGATCCAGATCAAATGATCGGACCAGAGGATGAAATGGCTGCGGCAACCATCCTCACGCCACACAGACGGATATAAGCTTAGCCTGCCGCGCCGCTCGTCGAGCAGCCAGGCCTTACCGGCGCGATCGTCGAGATTGATCACGAGCGTGTCGCCGCAACCGTCGGGACATGCTATGAGCACCGATCGCAGCCGCCCGCGAAACACCCCGGCCACATCGCCCGGCTGTTCAAGCAGCGGCTCCGCGTCGTCGCGATATTCCCCAATGCCGCGCCAGCGAATTTTTCGGGCAGGCCCGGTCATTCAGTCACTGTCTTCATTGTTTCGACTAATCCCGCCGCGATGCGATAGCCCAGTGCCCGGCGGCCCCGGTCTCCGGCACAGCCATCGGCCCATTGGCATCGCCGCAGCAATTGCACAGCGACCGCCGTCTGATACTCGCTCGGGCAGCTCTGGATGGCAATGCCGAGCGTGCGGATCTGGCGGACCACTGTCTCGATCCATGCATAGCAGGTCGCGGGCCGACAGGGTCCGGGCGGATGGCGAAAGGCTTCTGGCCGATATAGCCGCTCGATCGTCGCCGCCCATTCCGGATCCTCGAACCGTTGCTTGTCTGCCTCGGGCGGCAGTTCGAAGGCCAGCCAGGTCTCGAGCGCAGCGAGATCGGCGGTCAGAGGAGCGACACAGACAGAAGCTAGGTCGATCAGGATTGCGCTATGGCCGCGGACCCGGACATTCTCGCCATGAAGGTCGCCATGGATCGGCGCAGCCCGGAATTGCTGATCGAGCGCCGCTAGCTCTTGCCACATCGCCTGCGGCGTCGCCTTTATCCCGGCATCGGCGGCGCACTGGACATAGTAATGCTGAATACGATCGGGATCCCAGAGCCCGGCAGCCCGCATCGCCGCGGCGACAGCACCGCGTTCGGGATCGCGGGCATAGGCCTGGTCGCGCCAGCCGCCCAGCGTCTCTTCGAGCAAGGCGGTGATCGCTGCGCCCGCCACGTTGCGCCGCGCCAAGTCCCAGAGCGATTCAGAGCGATCGACGAAATTGCCGACCAGCAGGCTATGTTCGCTGCCGACGATCATCGTCTCGATATTCGGACGCAGCCCGAACGGGATGAACCGCTCGGCATAGCTACGGTAGTTGTCGTGCTCAACCGCGATCTTGTCGCGCCGGTCGAGCTTCACAAATGCCGGTTGCGGCCAGACACCGATATTCGAGCGCTCGATGGTCATATGGACGGCAAACACGCGCGCATCCGAGCGGCCGCCGCCGAGCTCGACCAGAGTGATCTCGCTGCACTGCGCGAAGGCGCGCTCGAACAAAGGTCGGTCGGCCTGGCGCAGACCTTCGCGATGATCGGGCACCGCTATCCGCAAGTCCAGTCGGGGGGCGGCACCGGCATCGTGGCGCACGATCGCCTCGGCCAGCGCCGCCGCTTGCGGCGCGGTGTGCAGCTTGACGCCCGGCATGGTGACGACCGTGTCGAGCCGGGCTTGGATACGCCCGGCAGCGGCGTCGTCGAGCGCGATCAAATCGACGCGCAGGCCATAATCGACAAGACGCGCCGCTTCACGCTCGACCAACTCGAGCATGGCCGCTTCATTGGCGTCGTCGATGGAGACGACCGCGGCCCGGGCTTCGCGGATTATCGTGGCCGGTACGGCCGGATCCCCGTCGTGCAACAGGCAATTACGGTTGACGATTTCGCGCTGCGAAGCCGAGCTCGGCTGCGATCCGAACCACAGGATTTGTCGGCGCTGTGCCATCAGCTGCGATCCCCGCTGCGTACCGGCAGCGGCCAGCTCGATCCGCGCGCGAGGGCGCCATCGGCGGAGCAGACGATGCAGGTCTCGCGAACCGATGCGGCCATCGGCCGGACAGTACCGCGCAGCCCGTCATAATATTGGAAGCGCGCGGCTGCCGGGATCGCGGTGACGACCCCCAGAAACATCGTCATCGCCAGCGATGCCATGGTCGAGTTGATCGATATAACCGCAGGCTGCGGCACATGGCCGCCTATGACATAGGGATCGGCGGCACGCTGCGCAGGGGTCAGCAGTTCGCGCCGGATCTGTTCTCCGTCAAGCGCGCCGGTACAGCTGAGGCATGGCAGGCCGGGCGCCAACAGTTGGACGCGACCAGTGATATGCGTGACCAGCCCTTCTGCGACGCTGATGCTGACACCCATGTCGATCGTCGGCACCAGATACTGGTAGGCGGCTTGGCCGACCACCGCCCGGCTGGCATGAGAGTCGGTGCAGAGGAATACTAGGTCATGTGAAGCAATGCGGGCTGCCTGCTCAGGATCGACGATGTCTCCCCGCACCGCCTCGACCTGCGCCACCGGGGTCAAAGCAAGCAACTGGCGCCTGGCGACATCGACTTTGGGCATGCCGATATCGGTAGCCGTGGCACCGACGAGGCGGTTAAGATTGGTTTCCTCGACCCGATCGGGATCGATCACCGTGATCTGCCGGGCGCCGAGATGGCCGAGCTGCTGCAAAGTCACCGAGCCGGTTCCGCCGGCGCCAACGACTAACAAACGCAATCGGGCGATCGCAGCCTGCCCGGCAGCACCAAAGGCGCGAAGCTGCCGGTCATGCCGCTCGCTACTTTTGACCAACCCATCGATCTCGCTATGGCAACGAAGCGTGTCGCCGACTTCCCAGATCGCGACCGGACTACCATCCCCCAAGAGTCGCGCGCGAATGCCTTCGGGGCCAAGCACTACCGCCAGCGGGCGAGCATCAGGCGCCCTACGATTGAGATAAGCGGCCATCACCGCTTCCCCTTCATCGTCGATCCGCGAGAAATCCGGCACGCCGCGCGCGGACGGGTGGGTATGGATGAAGACCGGGCTTAGCTGCTCGGCGCGGGCGCGGTTGGCGATCGCCACCAGCACCTCGGGCTTGAGCGCAGCCGATACCGCATCCTGGCTCGCATAGGCATTGGCATCGACAGGCGCGACCTCGCGCAGAACCCATGCTTCTGCACCGACATCATAATTGGCATAGCCAATGGCGCAGCGTTCGACAGCCGCGCCATCGAACAATGCTGCGGTCAGCTTATCAATCGTTCCGGCAATCATCCGCAGGCGGCTCATTGCGCCCTCCGCAGACGGTCGTTGATCGTGTTCATCCAGCTCGACAACGTATCGCGATTGGGATCCCAGGCGCCGGTCAGGTGCCACGAGAACCAAAGACCGGTCTCGTTCGTCTCGGGAACCGCGTAGTTGCGCTGCGAGGCCTGCGGCAAACCTCCGCCGTTCAGCGACAGGGCATTGTCCGCCCAGAAACAATCGAGTGCGGCGAAGGGGTAACCTACCGGCACCAGAAAGCGGGCCGACGTAGCGGAAGCAGACCAGCCGGGCGGCAGCGGCACCATAGGCACGGTGACCAATATGGTGCCGCTAGGCAGCCGGCGCTGCTCGACGGCGCCGAAGCGCGCGCCGAGCTCGTCGAACTGACGTTCAAAAGCCCCCGCCATCAGCCGAAGTTCGCTTTTGGCACCGACGAGAAGCGGCGGGCCGGGGTAACGTCGAGACGCACCACCGTTTCATCCGCGATCACCTGGTCGGGGGCGTCGCCGTTGCCTTCGAGCACCAGATCATGATTGGCATCCCAGCTGGGCACGCGCGCCTTGATCTGGAGGCCGGTGAGCTTGGCTTGGTCGGTCTCGTACTTCACGCCGTTGACGAAGAAGCGATAGATCTTCGGCGCCTTGGCGGTGATGAAACGCTCGACACCGTCTAGGGTCAGGTCGACGCTGTCGCCAGGCTTGATCAGGCGATCGGTGCCGCCGCGCACTTCGAGATAGACCGCCTCGTCGGCCTTGGCACCGATCAGGAAGCGCAGCGTTGCTTCGCTGACCGTCTCGGGGCCCCATTTGACTTCGCGGTCATTAACAAACAGGCGGAAGACCTTGTCGCCGGTGAAGGCGACGAAGCGCTCGGTGCCCTTTGCGCGCAGGTCGAACGTTTCGTCGAGACGGACATCCTCGAAGTCGCCGCTATCGAGAATGGCATAGAGGCTGAACGCATCGGGCGGCGTATGGTTGGCCTTGCTGAGGATCTGGCGACCGAGCGGTACTGGATCGTCTAGCTCGATCAGGCTGAACGCGATGCTGTCGAGCGCGACGCGGGCGGAGAATTTAGCTTTGGACATGTGGGACTGAACCTTATGCTGGCCACGGTGACGTCCGTGGCTTCCAAAGGGTCAATCCCGGGCGGAACGGAGAACCGGAAAGCTTAGCTGAAATTTTTCTGTATCGCGCCCGCCGGGACTGCCCCGCAGGTGAAAAAGGCCGGGCATTTCGGGCAGGTTCGCACCGAAGCCTTGGTTGCGAACCTGCCAGCCAGGATGTCGATGACAATCCTTTCGAGCGCGGTCCGGCGTTTTGCGACATCGTCAGCGGTGAGCGCCAAGCGCTCGCTGATCCCGTCCGCGAGGAACACGAGCTCCGCCTCGCGCATGGGTGCCGCCGCCATCGCTGCCAGCAAAGGCGCCATGATCGTCGCCCCGGCCATTACCGTCTTGCGCCGGTGCCCGGTTTGTACCTGGCGCAGCACCGCGCCGCTGGCGCCAACGGCCAGCCCATAATCATAGTCGACACGGACCGCTGCCCCGGCAACAACGAACGACAAGGTCTCGCCCATAGCAGTCGGGCCTTCGGCGTGCATCGTCACAAACCTTGCGATCAGCTCATCTGCGAGCGGCCGATAGGCCGAGCCGTTGGCGACAGCAGCAAGGTTGGACGCAGCCCAGTGTCGCTCGGTTACGGCAGCGGCCGTCGCGGCGTCAATCGTTCCGGCATGGCCGAGCAGCTCGCGTATCGCTGCGCGGACCACCTCATGCATATCCTCATAGGCCGTGGACGTGCGGCGGCCGCCAAGCTTCAGGATATGGGTGTAGAAGAAGCGGCGCGGGCAGCGTTCGAACAAGCTGAGCTCGTGTTGCCGGAAGGTCGGCGACCCAAGATAGGCGATCGTCACTGGCGGCTCTGTAAGATCGATACCATAGTCGCTGGCGGAGTTGACCGTGCGCGTTACCGCCGTGCCGAGCCGCTCGAGGAAATCCGAAGGGTTGCGCTTCTTGCCGGCGGTGTCGCGGTTCGGGGAATAGAGGAACAGTCGGTCCCTCGCGCGCGAAAGCGCCACGTAGAAAAGGCATTGCTGCTCTTCCTTATGTTCGCGATCGGTGATTTCGCGGCCATAACCGCTGGCGCCTTCGACCATCCCATCGGGCGGAGGACAGGCCGGTGGCTGGGCGCCGCGCGGCAGCGTACCCTTGGTCAGGCCCGGGAGGTGGACAACGGGAAACTCCAGCCCCTTGCTGCCGTGCATCGTCATCAGCCGAACGGCATCGATGCCGCTGGCCGATTGCGGCAGATGGCGGAGATCGCGGTCGTCGGAAAGCCGGACGAGATGTCGGATGCGCTCGAGCAGCGCGGGGATCGCATCTTCGCGCTGCTGCGGTTGCGCCCGCACATAATTCATAAACTGCCACAGCGCGATGCCGCGGGCGCGCGACGGCACGGCATCGGCTGATGCGATATCGGCAGCGATACGCGAGCGGTCCAGCAACAGCCGTGCCAGCGTCTCCCAAGGCGGCGCGGTTGGACCACCCAACCCCGCAAACAGCGCCGCGTAGCGCGCCACCACCTCATGGCCTGTATCAGACAAGGGCGGGTGGGCGGTGAGCCATGCCAGTGGAGCAGTGACGCTGGCGCTGAGCGCGTCGTTGATCGCCGCAACATCCTCCAGCGGCAACGTATATCCCGGAGCCGACTGCACCCGGGCCAAGCCCATGGCGCGCCGGTCGATCAGAAGCGAAAGCCAGGTCAGCAGATCCTTGACCTCGGGCCGTTCGAACAGGCTCCCGAGATACAGCACCGGAATGTTGCGTGCTTCGAGTCCGGCGCCAATCTCGGTCAGCCGGTCATTGCCGCTGCACAGCACCGCTTGTTCACGATACGCGAAATTGCTGTCCCGAAGGGCGTTGATCGCATCGGCAATCCCGTCAATTTCCTCGGGCTTGGTGCCAGCGATATGCCGGAACGCAACAGGATGCCCCGATGAACCGCGATATGCTTCGAGATTGACGCTAGTCGCACCGGTGACCGACATGTCCTCGGCAAAAGACGAAAAAGCCGAAACGATCTCGGCGCACGAACGATAATTGACGTCGAGGTGGCCCCGCTCGGCATCGGCAAAATCACCTCCGTCATCACCCTTGTCGAACCGGGCGAGGTTGAAAGACGAGGCACCGCGGAAACGGTAGATCGACTGGCGGACGTCGCCGACGCACCATAGATGCGGACCATGCGCGCGCATCATCTTGAGCAGACGTACGCTTGCTCGGTTCACATCCTGATATTCATCGACGAGAATATGGTCGATGCCGCTGCAATGCTGCGCGGCGATATCAGACCGCGTTTCCAGCAAATGCGTCGGCAGCGCGATTAGGTCGCCGAAATCGACGCGGTTAAGGCCCATCTTCACATCGGTATAGTTACGATAGACACGCGCGACTTCACGGAGTTGATCGACCAGTTCGGTGCTCGCGGTGCCTTTGCGGGCCATCGCCTCGACTAGCGCGGCATAAGCGTCGGCGAGAACGACTTCGTCCTGCGCGCGCGAAATCCCGGCAAGCAGATCGCGCAACTTATCGGTCGGATCGAGCAGGTCGCGATAATAGTCGAGTGCCAGCGCCGGGACGCGGTCGAGCATGAGTGCGATCGCTTCGCTCTTGTCGAGCAGGCCAGGTTCGCGCGTAAAGCCGAGCGCGTCATGGAATTTGCGGATGAGATCGAGTCCATAGGCGTGGAATGTGCCGATCGACATAGCTGCCGCAGCCTCGGGGGCACGCCGAGCAATCCGTTCCGAAAGCTCACCCGCCGCCCTGTTGGAAAAGGTCAGAACCACGATTCGGCGCGGATCGACCTGGCGCCGCTCGACTAGATCGCACACCCGGCCGACTAGCGTCTTGGTCTTGCCAGTGCCAGGTCCTGCCTCGAGCAGAAAGGCCGGCGCTTTGTGACGCGCCGCTTCGCTCTGCCGGTCGTTAAGCGGATAATCATCGCCGTTATCGTCGGTCAGTGTCACGATCGGCAATAGCAAGGCATCGAGCAATTGCTGGGCAATCGCAGCAAACGGCGCGCCGAGGCGCTCGGCGATCGCGCTCGCCGACATCCCGGCAAGATGGCGTTCGCGAGCGACTGACCGCGGCAGAAGGAGTTCGCGCGCGAATAGGTCCATCTGCACTTCGCGGCGCGATTTCCGGCTATAGTCTGCGACGCGCGCTTCGCCATCCGGCGCCGCTTCCGACGACCGCGCTGGATCGACTTCGCAGGTTTGGTTCGGCAACCGCGCATCCCCCAATCGGGCATGGCCAAGTTCATGTGCGATTAGGAACGCAGTCAGAAACGCGTCGCCGGTATCCTCATGGAGGATGCTGCGGCTCTGAGGATCGAACTTGGCTCTTGCGCCGTTGAGCAGTGCGCTACCCGGTTTGAGGCCGGTAATCTCCTCGACGTCCGACGCCTGCGCAGCTGCTGCAACGATTGCGAGCGGCGACCAACTATCGACGCCCTGCGCGACCACCACAGCATGCAGACGGGCGGCTTCCTGCCGGGCAAGTTCGACCGCGTCCACCGCTCATTCCTCGTCGGCAAAAAGCTCGGCTGCCCGATCGGGCGCTACCCCCGCTTCGTCGAGCAAGGTGGCGAAGCTCATCTTGGTATCGACGGCCTGCGGAACCCCATCGGCCTTATATTGCGCCGACGCCGCCAGCTTGGGCGGCCCGCCGAGAAAGGCAGCGAGATCGTTCAGGCCGATGTCCAGGCCATCCGCGATCCGTTCGAGAAAAGCCAGCGGCACCGTACCCGCCGCCACTGCTCGGTCGCGAAAGGCATTCAGAATGAGGCTTGGCACATCGAGGCTCCGGCGCAGCGCGCCGTAGGCTGCGACATCGAGGCCCGCAAACGGGTCGGGGACGCTGGGGCTGCCGGCTTGCGCGGCGGCGATCGCGCGTTCCAGCGCCGGGGCGATCGGCATCTCGTCGGACAGGTTTTCCTGCAAGGCGCGTTCGTGCGCGAGCGCGATGAAATCCGGCCGAAGCGCGGGATGCGCCTGGCAATAGCGGCTCAGCGCATCGGGATAGTCGCGAAGATCGCGAAGAAACGCGGCGAGGATGTCATATTTTGCCGCGCTCACGACGCTTCCTCCAGACCCAGCGCCCTTTGCAGTTTTTCGACAGCGCGGTCGCGACGATAGCGCACGGTGCGTGGATCGCAGCCCAGAAGCGAACTGATTGTGGGGATGGCGGGATCCTTGGATTCACTCGGAATATTGCGCATCATCATCGTGATGACCTCTTTTTGTTCTTGGGGTAGCATGTCAATCGCCGCCAACAGCCGGGGCCGGACAATTGGATCGGAAAAAATTGAATCGTCGGCAACCGCAAGGCTTCCCGCCGCCCGTTCGATGACGGGCGAGAGTTCGCCATTTTCGTCGAGCACTAGGTCGGTTTCGCGGGCCGCGCGCCTGGCGATCCGTTTCCGAGCGGACAGGCGCAGCAAGGCCACCGCCTCGTTGAAATGGACTTCGTAAAAGTCGAGCTTGTCATCGCCCTGGCGGTCGAGGGTCACTAGCAGCCTGAACCGGTCGAGCGTAACATCGTTGATGTCGCTGACCGCCGCATCGACGACGACCTGCTCGTCACTATGTCTGCGCTCGGATCGCGGCAAGACTCTAGCAAGGCGATGCTGGAGCAATTCGTATAGCCGATTGAAGCGAGCGTCCTGATTGTCGAAGCGGGTCGATCGCATCAGATGGACCAAGCATTCGGGCGGAAGATAGCCGGGGTCGCGTCGACTGGTGATGGCGCAGCGCTCGAGGATTTCGTCAAACGATAGTAATACGAGTGCCGCGAGTATGCGTTCGACGTCGTCCATCCGCGTGTAGGGCGTCCCGTCGGGATAGCAGCGCCTTAGCGGGGGCACAGCCGGCGGCTTCATCTGAAGGTCTGCCCGGCTGGCGGCAGGCGCTGAGTAACATGCATACTGTCTCAAATCTCCGGTCTGGTCGGGGTCGCGGGTAATTTCGTTTACGAGGTGATTAATCGTATCAAACAAAATCCCCGTACGATGAGCTGCAGCTGACCATCTTTCAAGTCACTAGACAAAGTCAAGGCGGCTAATCGAAGACGTCTACTACAGTCGGTACGTGGTTACGTCCTGAAGACTCGCGATTGAGACTGTCTCTCGGCTTGGTGCATGATTGGCGTGCTAGGCAACCGTGGGTGATGGGGTGGACGCCCCCCGACGGCATCGATGTGCCATAGTGGAGGTGTTGAACACCACTAGAAGGAGGCGTCCATGGCAGAGGTTAGCACGATTGGTTTGGATATTG
>VYKZ01000043.1_pt1 | contig 55570 bp, 63 predicted proteins | sample 5114421 | NCBI WGS metagenome assembly VYKZ01 (sample SAMN12291788, study PRJNA351875) | freshwater metagenome | isolation source: freshwater lake | place: USA: Michigan, Gull Lake | collected 2013-08-08 | reverse complement strand
CCCGGGGCGCAGCGGCAGGCGCGGGAGCCGGGGGCGGCGCGGCAGGGCTGGGCGCTGGCGCTGGCGCTGCTTCGGGGGCAGCCTGAGGTGCAGGCGCAGGCGTTGCTGCTGGGGCGGGTGCCGGTGCGGGGGTTGGTGTCGGTGCGGGGGTTGCAGCAGGCGCTGGCGCTGCGACGGGCGCTGCTGCCGCTGCCTCGGGTGGGCGGGCGACGTCCGGGCCATGCTGGAACCAGCTGTGCCCGCATTTGGCGCATCGCACCGATCGGCCATCAATACCGATGGCAGTGTCCGGAACCGCATAACGGGTGTTGCACGCGGGGCACGCAATAATCATGGCGTTTCTAACCACGCCGGGCGAATCGCCGCAAGGGGCTTGCACCGGCTGCCAAGCCATGTCGGCCCTTTTTCCACCGGAGTTTGCGCTGGCCAGAGATTTTTCAACGGGTTGGCAGCCTGTCCGGCACCCGATTCGATGCGATCATGACCGCGGATCACGGCCTGTGCGCCTTTCCGATTGCCTGCCCCGTCCGCGGCGCGCTATCGCGACAGGATGAGCAGCGCGACCATGGATAGCATCGTCCAGTTCGAGAATGTCGGGCTGCGCTATGGCACCGGTCCCGAGGCGCTGTCGGACCTCAGTTTCACGCTGTTTTCGGGCCAGTTCTACTTCCTCACCGGGCCCTCGGGCGCAGGCAAGTCCTCCTTGCTCAAGCTGCTCTATCTGGCGCAGCGCCCCAGCCGCGGGATGATCCGGCTATTCGACAGCGATCTGGTGACCTTGAGCCGCGACCGGCTGCCCGGGTTCCGCCGCCGGATCGGGGTGGTGTTCCAGGATTTCCGGCTGGTGCCGCACCTTTCGGCGTTCGACAACATTGCGCTGCCGCTGCGGATCGCAGGGATGCGCGATGCCGATCTGGCCACCCCGGTGCGCGAGATCCTCGACTGGGTGGGGCTGAGCGCGCGCGGCGATGCGCTGCCCGCGACTTTGTCGGGCGGCGAGCAGCAGCGCGTGGCGATCGCCCGCGCGGTGATCACCCGGCCCGATATCCTGGTCGCCGACGAGCCCACCGGCAATGTCGACCCCGACATGGCGGTCAAATTGCTGCGGCTGTTCGAGGCATTGAACCGAATGGGCACCACGATCATCGTTGCCACCCACGACATCCATCTGATGACACGGATCAAGCGCGGACAGATGATGCGGCTCGAGGGTGGGCGGCTGTTCGACCCGACAGGTGCGCTGCGCTACCCCCCCAAGCCTTCCGATCTGCGCGGCTGGGACGGGGAGAGCCGCTGATGCTGGGCGCGCTGTTTCCCACCGCGCACGACCGCCGGTTGATCCCGCAGGCGCGGCTTACCGGGCCGATGCCGTGGGTGATCGCGGTGATGCTGTTCCTCACCCTGCTCGCCAGCGCCGCCGCGCTCGCATTGGGCAGTGCCGCCGACCAGATCAACGCCGATCTTGCCGGGCGCGCGACGGTGCAGATCGTCAACGCCGATGCGGATATCCGCCAGCGCCAGGCGGATGCCGCGCAGGCCGTGCTGCGTTCCGACCGCGCGGTTGCAGCGGTCACCCGGGTCAGCGATGCGGAGGTGCGCTCGCTGCTTTCGCCCTGGCTGGGCAGCGGCGCGTTGAGCGAGGACATCCCCCTGCCCAGCCTGATCGACGTCAACTTCCGTGCCAAGGCCGATCCGGCGACGCTGGGCCGGTTGCGCGATGCCCTGGGCGAGGCGGCGCCCGATGCACGGATCGATGCGCACGGGCAGTGGCTGCGCCCGGTGTTCGATCTGATCGGCACGCTGCGCTGGCTGGCGATCGCGCTGGTCGCGCTGCTCGCGCTCGCCAGCATAGCCTCGGTGATGCTCTCGGCGCGCAGCAGCTTTGCCGCGCATGCCGAGACCATCGACATCATGCATCTTCTGGGCAGCACCCATGCGCAGATCGCGCGACTGTTCCAGCGCCGCATCGCGCTGGATGCGGCGCTCGGTGCACTGATCGCCTGCCTGCTCGCTGCGCCGGTGCTGTGGCTGCTGGGCCAGGCCGCCGCGCGGCTCGATTCGGGGCTGGTGTCTGCCGGATCCTTCGGTCCGCTCGACTGGCTGCTGCTTGCAACCGTGCCGATTGCCGGTATTGCGCTGGCAGTGCTCACCGCGCGCATGACCGTACTTGGCGCGCTCAGGAAAAAACTGTGATTGTCCGCCTCTTGTCATCGGTGTTGCTGGCCTGGATCCTGGGCTTTGCCTGGTTCGCCATCCTGCTGCCGCAGCCCCTGGGAGAGCAGCAGACCGATGCGGTGGTGGTGCCCACCGGCGGGCCGCTGAGGATCGATCGCGGGCTCGAGGCATTGCGCAACAAATGGGCCGACAGGCTGCTGATCTCGGGCGTCGACCGCGATGTCCGCCCGGCGGAACTCAGCGCGCAGTATCCCGGCTCCACCGAATTGTTCGACTGCTGCGTGGACCTGGGCTTTCGCGCCTATGACACCCGGTCGAACGGCCTAGAAACCGCGCGCTGGGCCAAGCAGCGCAAGGTGACATCGGTGCGGCTGGTGACCACCGACTGGCACATGCGCCGCGCCGAATACGAGCTGCAGCGCGCACTTCCCGACGACATCGCGATCTACACCGATGCGGTCGCCAGCAAGCCCAGCCTGATGACATTGTGGCGCGAGTACAACAAGCTGGTGCTGCGCGTGCTCGCCGGCTTGTTCGGGGTGTGACCATGCGGACCGCGCTTGCCCTGTTCCGGTCGATCCTGTTCACCATCGCCTTTTACGGCGGATCGGTGCCGATCGTTATCATCGCCTTCATCATCCTGCCGTTCTCGCGGCATCGGCTGCAGGGCATGGCGCGCGCCTGGGGCGGCTATCATTATCTGTGCGCGCGCACCTTTCTGGGAATCCGCGCACGGATCGACGGCGAGATACCGCAAGGCCAGGTGCTCTATGCGATCAAGCACGAGAGCTTCTTCGAGACCATCGAGCTGCTGCGCATCTTCAACCGGCCCGCGGTGGTCGCCAAGATCGAGCTTTCGCGCATTCCGCTGTGGAGTCAGATCGCGCGCACTTATGGCATGATCTTCATCGACCGCGCGGGCGGTGCCGTCGCGCTGCGCGCCATGATGACCGAGGTCCGCCGCTTCGTCGCCGAAGGGCGCTCGATCGTGATCTATCCCGAGGGCACCAGCATCCCGCCAGGCGAGCAGCCGCCGCTGCAGGCGGGCTTTGCCGGGCTGTACAAGCTCGCCAAGCTGCCCGTGGTGCCGATCGCGCTCGACAGCGGGCATCTCTATCCCCGGCGCGGCTTCATCAAGCACCCTGGCGTGGTCACCTACAAGTTCGGCGAGATCATCCCGGCGGGCCTGCCGCGCGAGGAGATCGAGGCGCGGGTGCACGCCGCGATCAACGTGCTCAACGATCCGAGGCGGATTTCGTCTTAGGGGAGCGCCGTCGCCCCCGCGAAAACGGGGGTCCCGCTTTCGCGTCGCACCTATCGGCTAGCGGCATTCCCGCGTTCGCGGGAACAACGAAAATTTAAACTAAATTATTGATAAAACTAAATAATCTCTCCGGACAGCCGCTGGCAGATCAGGTCGAGCTGATCCAGATTTCCATAGCGCACGGTCACCGCGCCGCTGCGCTGGTTGGCATCGGCGGTGATCTTTACCTTGAGCCCGAGCAGATCTTCCAGGTGCCGCTCGACCGCCGCGATATCCGCATTGCTCGCCGCATCCTCGCCGCCCTGACGGACGCGGGGCTTGCTCCCCGACTTGCCCGCCGCATCGCTGCGCGCACGCCGCACCAACTTTTCGACATCGCGAACCGAAAGCCCGCGATCGACCACTTCGGCAGCGATGCTCTCGGCGTCGGGCACATTGATCAGCGCGCGGGCATGGCCCATGCTCAGGCTCTTGTCGGCGATCATCTTGAGCACCGGCTGCGGCAGCGCCAGCAGCCGCATCAGGTTGGCGATGTGGCTGCGCGACTTGTCGACCATCCGCGCGACCTCGACCGGGGTATAGCCCTGGTCACCCACCAGCCGCTGATAGGCCTCGGCCTCCTCGACGGGATTCAGGTCCTCGCGCTGGATGTTCTCGATCAGCGCCAGCGCAAAGGTGTCGGGGTCGCTGAGTTCGCGCACGATCGCAGGAATCTCGTGCAGCCGCGCACGCTGCGCCGCCCGCCAGCGGCGCTCGCCCGCGACCAGCTCATAACCGCCGCCGGTGCGTGGACGCACGATGACCGGCTGAATCACACCGCGCTGCGCGATCGAGCGCGCCAGGTCATCGAGCGCCTCTTCGTCGAACCAGCGCCGCGGCTGGCCGGGGTGCGGGCGGATTTCGGAAAGCGGGAGCGTGCGCAGACCGGTGATCATAGCGGCCTGACCCGGAGTGCCGTCCTCGCGCCGCACCAGCGGCTCTTCGCGCACCGCTTCGCCGAGCAGCGCGTTGAGGCCGCGGCCCAGACCCGAGGGTCGCTTGCGTCCCAGGGCCTTGGCGATATCGGGCAGGTCGCTGTGTTCCTCGGCCATCAGGCGGCTTCCTCTTCGACCCGGGGCATCCGGGAAATGAACTCTCGTGCGAGCGCGATATAGGCCTCGGAACCGACGCAGCGGTGATCGTAGATCAGCGCCGGCATGCCGTGGCTCGGCGCCTCGGACAGCCGCACATTGCGCGGGATCACGGTATCGAACACCAGTTTGCCCAGCACCGCGCGGACATCGTCCGAAACCTGGTCGGTCAGCCGGTTGCGCCGGTCGTACATGGTCAGCACCACGCCGATGATCGACAGATCGGGGTTGAAGCGCTGCTGCACCCGCTCGACCGTCTGCAGCAGCTGGCTCAACCCTTCGAGCGCAAAGAACTCGCACTGCAGCGGCACCAGCACCTGGTCGGTCGCGATCAGCGCGTTCAGCGTCAGAAGGCCGAGCGAGGGCGGGCAGTCGATCAGGCATACCTGCCAGCGCTGCTGATGCGCGCTGTCCATCGCCATCTTCATTCGGTGGGTGCGATGCTCGAGATCGACTAGCTCGATCTCCGCGCCCGACAGATCGACCGTGGCCGGCACGATATCCAGCCCCGGGATCTGCGTCGGCACCGCGCATTGCGCCAGCGAGCTTTCATTGGTGAGCAGATCATAGCTCGAGAATTCGCGGTCGTTCCGTGCGATGCCCAGACCCGTCGAAGCGTTGCCCTGCGGGTCGAGATCGATCAGCAGCACCTTCAGCCCCGTCGCAGCCAGCGCCGTCGCCAGATTGATCGCGGTCGTGGTCTTGCCCACTCCACCCTTCTGATTCGCAACCGCAATGCGGATCATGATCTGCTCCTGTGCTTGCGCATGGGTCATTGAGCGACGCTGCGCGGCGGATTGCCGGATGGGACGCTGCCGGTACCGACCAGAATCGCGGCATCGGCGTCGGTCAGGCTCTGTTCCACGTGAAACACACTTTGCCACGCAGCCGGGACGCTTTCCAGTTCCGTGCGCGCATTTCGTCCCTTCGGCAGCAACCAGCGGGTGTTTTCTGTGGAAAACCGTGCAGCGCCTTCCAGTAGCCGCGGCAACGGTGCAAAGGCGCGCGCGGAAACATAGTCGGCTGCAACGGTCGGAACCCGCTCGAGTGCAGCGCCCGCGACCTGCACACGATCCCCCAAGCCAAGATGCGAGATCGCGCGCTCGAGATAGGCAATCCGCAACCCGCGCGATTCGACCAGCGTCACCCGGCATGGCGCGATCAAAGCGATCACCAGCCCCGGGAACCCTGCCCCACTGCCCAGATCGATCCAGTGCTCGTCAACTCCCGGATTTGCAAAGCGCAGCAACTGCGCGCTGTCGACGATATGCCGCTGCCACATATGCGCCAGCGTCGAGGCAGAAACCAGATTCTGGTGCTCGGCCTCAGCGACGACGAACGCATTGAGGCGCTCCAGCGACGCCATTGTTTCACGTGAAACACCCAGCGTGTCCGTCAGCCACGCCCTGGCGCCCTCTTCATCCTGGATCAGCATCACGCTCTCACGCCGCACGGCGGCGGGCATGGACCAGGATAGCGGCAAGCGCTGCCGGCGTGATTCCCCGCACGCGGCTGGCCTCGGCCAGCGTCTCGGGCCGCGCAAGCGTCAGCCGCTCGACCATCTCGTTCGATAGCCCGGTGATCATTCGGTAGTCGATGTCCATACCCAGCGCGACCCGCTCATTGGCACGCAGATCGCGCAGCTCGGCATCCTGCCGCGCCAGATAGGGAGCGTAGACCGCATCCTCTTCGATCTCGGCGATCAGGTCGTCGGCGAGATCGTGATCGCCCTCGATCAGCGGCGCCAGCGAGGCAAGCGACACTGCGGGGAAGCGCAGCCAGTCATAGAGGCTCTGGCGCGCGCCATCGGCCTTTACCGGCAGACCCAGCGCTGCAAGCTCAGCGCAGCTCGCCTGCCGCTCGAGCGCGATCATCATGTCCGCCTTGGCGCGCTGGCGCTGTTCGTACCAGCTCCGGCGTTCGGGTGCCACGCAGCCATTGGCAATCGCGATGCCGGTCAGACGGTCCGACGCATTGTTGGCGCGCAGCCGCAATCGGTACTCGGCCCGCGCGGTGAGCATGCGATAGGGTTCGGTCACTCCCTGCAGCACGAGGTCGTCGATCATCACCGCGAGATAACTGGTGGCGCGATCGGGCAACTCCACCTCGCGGCCCAGCACCTGGGCTGCTGCGGCCATGCCGGCGACCAGACCTTGGGCAGCAGCCTCTTCATAGCCGGTGGTGCCGTTGATCTGGCCTGCGCAAAACAGCCCCGGCATGCTGCGCACCTGCAGGCGATGATCGAGCGCTCGCGGATCGATATGGTCGTATTCCACGGCATAGCCTGGCACCACAATTTCGGCGCGCTCAAGCCCAGCCATCGATCGGACGAAGGCGAGCTGGACATCGGTCGGAAGCGAGGTCGAAATCCCGTTGGGATAGACGAGATGCGTGTCCAGCCCCTCGGGTTCGAGGAACACCTGATGCCCATCGCGATCGCCGAAGCGGTGGATCTTGTCCTCGATCGACGGGCAATAGCGCGGGCCCTGCGCGCCGATCGCCCCGCTGAACAAAGGCGAGCGATCAAGGCTGGCGCGGATGATGTCGTGCGTCTGCTGGCTGGTCCGTGTGATCGCGCAGAAGACCTGAGGGACCGTGCGCCCGCCACTCAGTGACGACATGGTCCACGCCTCGCCATCGCTGGGCTGCTCGTCGAGCATCGCCCAGTCGATAGTGCGCCCGTCGATCCGCGGTGGGGTTCCGGTCTTGAGCCGAGCCATTGGCAGGTCGGCGGCACGCAGCTGCTGCGCCAACAGGCTCGCGCCGGGCTCGCCGATGCGCCCGCCCTCGAGCCGCTCTTCGCCGCGAAACAGCCGTCCGCCCAAAAATGTTCCCGTCGCCAGCACCACCGCGCGCGCTGCGATTGCGCTGCCGTCGGCCATGTCCACGCCGGTGATCGCGCCGCCGTCCATTCGAAGCGCAGCGACCTCGCCTTCCACAATCTCGAGATTGTCCTGCGCAGCCAGCATCCGCTGGATCGCCGCCTTGTAGAGGATGCGGTCGGCCTGGACACGGGGTCCCTGCACCGCACTGCCCTTGGAGCTGTTGAGCATCCGGTAGTGGATCGCGGCCTCGTCTGCGGCGCGCGCGATCAGCCCGTCAAAAGCATCGACCTCGCGCACCAGGTGCCCCTTGCCGAGACCGCCGATCGCGGGATTGCACGACATCGCGCCGATCGCGTCGCGGGCGAAGCTGACCAGGGCGACGCGCGCGCCCATCCGCGCTGCGACAGCCGCAGCCTCGCACCCGGCATGTCCTCCGCCGACAACAAGAACATCAAATTGCACCATGGCACGGCGCATAGCCCAATTGCGGGATTCGGTCGAGGGGGTGGGTAAGGGACAAGACGCCGGTAGCCACCAGGTAAAGCCGACCCTCTCCCCTCCCGCTTGCTGGAGGGGTGGCTGAGCCGCAGGCGAACACGGGGTGGGCCTGAAGTGTGCCGCGGTTGAGGCCCACTCCGGCCTGCGGCCACCCCTCTCGCAAGCGGGAGGGGAGAGGGTTACTTGCCGATGCAGAAATTCCCGAACAAAGCGTCGAGCATGTCTTCGACATGCGTATTGCCGAGCAGCTGATCGAGCGCGAGGCGCGCCAACCGCAGCGCCTCGGCACGAAGCAACAGGTCGCGCTCCTCAGTAGCCTGAGCCAGCGCCTCGGCACACTCGGTCAGCAACCGGTGCTGGCGGGCGTTGAGCGCCACGTCGCCCGATGCGGGCAGCAGGCTTTTGGCCGAGGTCACCAGGTCAACCACCAGCGCGTCCAACCCCTCGCCGGTGAGCGCCGAAATCCGGTGCCGCGGCGCAGCTTTTGTTTCACGTGAAACACCGGGCCGATCGATCTGCGCCTCGATCTCCCAGCTCATCGGACCGCCCTGCCCTTGCGGACCCAGCCACAGCACCAGATCCGCGCCCGCCATCGCATCGCGCGCGCGGTCGATGCCGATCGCTTCGATCGCCTCGGCACCCTCGTCGCGCAGCCCGGCGGTATCGGTGAACACGAAGGGTATCCCGCCCAGCGCCACCGGCACCTCGATCAGATCGCGGGTGGTTCCGGCGATATCGGAGACGATCGCCGCCTCGCGCTGGACCAGTGCGTTGAGCAAGGTCGACTTGCCACTGTTGGGCGGTCCCGCCAGCACCACGCGAACGCCATCGCGCAAACGCTCGGCGCGAGGTCGTCCCAGAGCGGTACCGATCTCGCCAGCCAGCGCCGCAATGCCCTGCCCGGTGGCGTTGCAGCCCCTTTCGCCGACATCGTCCTCGTCGGAAAAATCGAGCTCCGCCTCAACTTGTGCGGAGAGCTTCAGCACCGCCAGCCGCCACCCTTCGACCTGGCGCGACAGATGCCCGCTCGCCATCCGGATGGCGGAAACGCGCTGCGCTTCGGTTTCGGCGAACAGCAGGTCGGCTAGCCCTTCGGCTTGGGCCAGATCCATCCGTCCGTTGAGGAATGCGCGGCGCGTGAATTCTCCAGGCTCGGCAAGCCGAAGGCCGGGCATGCGGGTCAGTACCGCTTCCACTGCGCGCACCACCGCGCGGCCGCCATGCAGATGAAGCTCGGCCAGGTCCTCGCCCGTTGCGGTTGCGGGTCCGGGAAACCACAACACCAGAGCGCGATCGAGCAGGTTGCCATCACCCGGATCGCACAGTTCGCGCAGCACGGCACGGCGCGGCGCTGGCAGCGCTCCGCCGAGTGCGGTCAGTGCGGCGCCTGCCTCAGGCCCGCTGATCCGGATGATGGCCAATGCAGCAGGCGGCGCGCCGCTCGACAGCGCAAAGATCGTATCGCCTGCGTGCATCGTCAGAAAGGGCGGTCAGCTACCGCTTTTGGGCTTGCCGCTGGCACCGGCTGCGGCGGCTTCCATGATCTGCTGGAAGAAGCGCAGGCCCATCTCGCCCATTGGCGCGATGTTCTTCGCCATGGTCTGCAGCTGGTCGACGTTGCTGGTGCCCTTCATCGCGTTCACGACACCATCGACATAGGTCTTGTTGACATCCGACACGTCAGGCAGCCCCATGAAACGACGCATTTCTTCGGGGGAGCAATCGACTTCGATATTCACTTTCATGGCAATCAACCTTCTACCAGCGCAAGGCCCCCAAGCCCCAGTTTCACGCTTATCAGCCTGATCAAAGTGGGTATAAATGGCCGCCAAAGCAAACGAATTGATGATGGAGAGCAAAATGGGTTCGACGCACAGCATCCAGACTTTCGACCATACAGGCACATTCAACGCCTATGTCGCCGCGCCTGAGGGCACGCCGAAGGCCGCGATCATCGTGATTCAGGAGATCTTCGGGGTCAATCCGGGCATCCGCCAGAAATGCGATGACTGGGCCGCGCAAGGCTATCTGGCGGTCGCGCCCGATCTGTTCTGGCGGATCAAGCCGGGGATTGAGCTCGACCCCGATGTCGAGGCCGAGCTGCAGGAAGCGTTCGGCTATTTCGGCCAGTACGATCCCAATGACGGTGTTCAGGACATCGATGCGACGATCCGCGCGATCCGGGCCGGGATCGGCGGGCTCGACGGCGTCGCCAAGGTCGGCGCGGTCGGCTACTGCCTGGGCGGCAAGCTTGCCTATATGGTCGCGGCCCGCACCGACATCGACGCCAGCGTCGGCTATTACGGCGTCATGATCGACCAGATGCTCGATGAATCGCACGCCATCGCCAACCCGCTGATGCTGCACATCCCGACCGCCGATCATCTGGTGGGCCCCGAAGCGCAGGCGGCTGTGCACGCCGGGCTGGACAGCCACCCGCGCGTCACGCTGCACGACTATGAAGGGCTCGATCACGGCTTTGCGGCAGAGATGGGCAACCGCCGCGATGAAGCCGGCGCGCAGCTCGCCGATGGCCGCACCGCGGCGTTCTTTGCCGAGCATCTCGCATGAGCGCGGCGGTGGCAGGGGTCGCGGCCTGGCACGACTATATGCACGGCGGCTCCACCCCGGAAAAGCTGACCGCCATGCTGGCAGAGCATGCGGTGTTCCACTCGCCGGTGGTCCACACGCCGCAGGAGGGCAAGGCCAAGGTGTTCGCGTACCTCCACGCTGCCGCGCATGTGCTGGGCAATGACAGCTTCCATTATGTCCGCGAGATTATCGACGGCGACAGCGCGATGCTCGAATTCGCGCTCGAGCTCGACGGGATTCAGGTCAACGGTGTCGACATCATCCGCTGGAATGCGGACGGGAAGATCGATGACTTCAAGGTCATGGTCCGCCCGATGAAGGCGATGAACAAGGTCTGGGAAAAAATGGGCGAGATGTTGGCGAAGGGGAGTTAGGGTTATTGATGTGGTCATTCCCGCGAACGCGGGAATCCCGCTTTGGCGCGACGTCAGCGCGTAAGCGGGACCCCCGCGTTCGCAGGGGTGACGGCAAAGATAACCAGTTCGGTTACCTTTTCTCCATTATATACGTTACAATTGCGGCGCGCTCATCAGTCTTCTTAAGCCCAAAGAATCCCATGTCATTCCCCGGTACTACAGCTTGCGGATCGGCCAGAAACCTGTCCAGAAGTTCTGGCGTCCAGCGCGGGTTCGCGCTCGCGAACGTCCTGAAAGCCTTGGAGTATTTGAAATCCGGATCGGACGCGATGCGGCGGTTGTTGAGCGCGCTCAGATTGGGACCGCTCAGCCCCGTCTCGCCCTTTACCACCGAATGGCAGCTATAGCAGCGCTGGAAGGCGCGTTCACCGATCTGGTTGGTGGTCTGCGCCCAGGCGATGCCGGGTACCAGCAGCGCGAATACGCCCAGCCAGCGGATCACTTGCCCTCGGTCCGCACCACCATCATCCGCTCGGTGCCAGATTCGGGCAGCATCACCTCGCCCTTGCGGCCCAGGATCTGGCGGACATTGGCCCCCTCGCCGCTGCCGGGGTAGCGCGCGGTGAATTTCTCGCTGCGCGGGTCGAACACGCGGGTGGAATTGTCGCCAAAATCGCTGACCCACACCATATCGCGCTCATCCACATAGACCGCATAGGCCTGAGGCTTGGCGCCGGGAAGCTTCCACGTCTTCCAGCTCTTGTTCGAGGGGCGATAGCGGTAGAGTTCGCCGCTGTTCCAGCCGGTGATCCACAGATCGCCCTTGCTGTCCGCCCACACCCGGCGCAGCCCCGCGCCCGGCGTCGGCGGTTCGATCACGCTGATCTCGCCGCTGGCGCTGTCGATCCTGGCGAGGTGGCTGCCGGCGAGCGAGACGTACCAGACGGTGCCATCGGGTGCGGTGGCGATGCCGTAGGGGCCGCGACCCTTGGGATCCTTCCAGACCTCGACCCTGCCCGACGCCGCATCGACCCGGCCATAGATGCCGTTCTGCCCGGTGAACCAGTGCACGCCCTTGCCATCGAACGCGCCAGTGTTGAGATTGGTGTAGCCGGTATCGGCTGGCAGCTTCCACACGTCGATCTTGCCATTGGCAGGGTTGTAGCGGACGATCGCGTTCTGCCCGCCATCGGTGATCCACGCCATGCCGTCGGGCCCCTGGATCACGCCGTGCGGCGCGGATTCGGGGCCCAGCGGCACCTGCACCACCTGGCCGGAGACCGGATCGAGAATGCCAAGCGCTCCTTGGCGCTGCGCGGTGTACCAGATCTTGCCATCAGGTGCGGGCGCGACGTCATGCGGGCGCGACCCCTTGGGCAGCTCGAACAATGTCACCTTGTCCGAGATTTCGGCGGACGCGGCGATCTGCGCGCGCTCCTTCGCCGGTGCCATCGAGGGCAAAAGCGCAACCACCGCGATTCCCGCCAGCCATATCCGCATCATCACCCTCGCCTCCATCGCTCATCGGTCTTTTTTTGCAGACTATCAGCATTCGAACCTTCGAAACCAACAAATGTTTCTGCAGCCGTGCCTCAGCGCGCGGGTGCTTCGTCCCACGGTGTCCATGGCCGGGTGCGGATCCAGCGGGTTGCGACCCATTTTTCGCCGGTGTCGACGGGTTTGCCCTCGTGCCGGGTGCGCGGATCGATCGCGCCATCGCCATGCGTGTTGGCAAAGACCAGCAACCCGCCGCGCCGGGGCGCGACATCCAGCCCGAGCAGCGGAAAGTCGGTGGCACCGCCGTCAAACCCGTGGTTGAGATAGACGATCGCGGTCCACTGCCGCTGGTTGGCGACATTCGGCAGGCCATCATGGTGCAGCCGGTATTGCTGGCCGGGGGTATAGCGCAGGACATGCAGCATCTCGCCCGCGCGCCAGTCGGTGCGAGTAACGGCCGCGATCCGCCGGTTGATCGCATTGATCACGCAATCCTCGTCCACCGGCCCGAAATTGGTGCCGTGCGAGGTGCGAACCGGGTGCGGCACGCGCTGGCGCGACACCGGATCGATGACGAAACTGGGCGCGAGCCGCGCGCGAGCCGCCTCCATCACATGATCGCACAACGCTGGTGGCAGAAAATCGGGATAGAACCGGATATCGGGGTCGGCGCTCAACACCTCAGCGGGCGGCAGCGGCGCGGCTGCCATCTGCTCCAGCAGAGCCTGCTGGTTGCGATAAAAGGGATCGGTCGCTGCCAGCGCAGCGACGCGGGCCTGCGCTGCTGCAGGGTCGGCGGTTCCTGCCATGCCGTTGCCGAGCAGCGCGATCTCGGCGGCGACCGCCTCTGGATGATGCTGCGCAGCGGCATCGCGGAACAGGTCAAGCGCCGTTGATGGATCACGGTCGACGCATTGGCCATAAAGCCGCCAGAGGCCAAGCTCGTATTGTGCTGCCGCATCTCCCGCCTGCGACCGGGTGGTGAGCAGCGCCACCGCGTCTGCTGCACGGCCCTGCCCCAGCAGCATGCCGAGGTGCCGCCGCAGATCGGTGGCTGCGTCAGTCATGGAGCGAAGTCATCCCGGCCATGCCCGCTGTTAACACAGCTGATAGGCGTGTTGCGAGCCATGGCCGGGAACGGTGTCTAGAACAGCGTGGTGATGCCGACGCTGGGATCGACAAAGCCGTCATAGATCATCTTGCCGGCCACATAGAGGATCACGACGAGGCCGAAATAGGCAATCCAGCGATAGCGCTCGATATATTTGGCGATGAAGTTGGCGGCGATGCCCATCAAGGCGACCGAGAGGATCAGCCCGACGATCAGGATTCCGGGATGGTCGCGCGCAGCGCCGGCCACCGCGAGCACATTGTCGAGGCTCATGCTGACATCGGCGACCGCAACGGCCCAGGCGGCCGCAGCAAAGCTCTTGGCCGGGCGGACACCGCTGGCCTCGTCACCCTCGATTTCGGGCGAACCGGGCGAGCTGCCCGCGGGCTGGAGCTCGCGGTACATTTTCCACGATACCCACAGCAGCAGCAGGCCGCCTGCAAAGATCAGCCCGACGACCTGCATCAGCTGGGTGACGACAAGCGCAAAGGCGATGCGCAGCACGAGAGCCGCGATGATCCCGATCAGGATCACCTTGCGCCGCTGGTCGGCAGGCAGGCCCGCCGCAAGCGCACCGACGACGATCGCGTTGTCGCCGGCGAGCAGGATGTCGATCATCAGCACCTGGCCAAAGGCGGCCAGCGCAGCAGGGGAGCCGATATTCGAGAAATCGGCGACGATATGGTTCCAAAGTTCCATCATGGCAGGTCGCAGGCCTTAAACAGGGTCTCTGGGAAGATCACTGGTTCATCGAATCGAAGAAGTCTTCGTTGGTCTTCGAATCCTTCATCTTGTCGAGCAGGAACTCCATCGCATCGATGGTGCCCATCTGCATGAGGATGCGGCGCAGCACCCACATCTTCGACAGGATATCCTTTTCCACCAGCAGCTCTTCCTTGCGGGTGCCGGACTTTCCGACATCCAGCGCGGGGAAGATACGCTTGTCGGCGACCTTGCGATCCAGGACGATTTCCGAATTGCCGGTGCCCTTGAACTCTTCGAAGATGACCTCGTCCATGCGGCTGCCGGTATCGATCAGCGCGGTGGCGATGATCGAGAGCGATCCGCCCTCCTCGATGTTGCGCGCAGCACCGAAGAAGCGCTTGGGACGCTGCAGCGCGTTGGCATCGACGCCGCCGGTCAGCACCTTGCCCGATGACGGGACGACGGTGTTGTAGGCGCGGCCCAGACGCGTGATCGAGTCGAGCAGGATGACGACATCCTTCTTGTGCTCGACCAGACGCTTGGCCTTTTCGATCACCATTTCAGCGACCTGGACGTGGCGCTGCGCAGGCTCGTCGAAGGTCGAGGAGATGACCTCGCCCTTCACGCTGCGCTGCATGTCGGTGACTTCCTCGGGCCGCTCGTCGATCAGCAGCACGATGAGGAAGACTTCGGGGTGGTTGTCGGTGATCGCCTTGGCAATGTTCTGCAGCAGTACGGTCTTGCCCACGCGCGGCGGAGCGACGATCAAGGCGCGCTGGCCCTTGCCCTGGGGGCTGACGATGTCGATGACGCGCGCCGACTTGTCCTTGACGGTCGGGTCGAGCGTGTCGAGCCGCAGCTTTTCATCAGGATAAAGCGGGGTCAGGTTGTCAAAGTTGACGCGGTGACGCACGACATCGGGATCGTCGAAGTTGACCGCGGTCAGCTTGGTCAGCGCGAAATAGCGCTCGCCATCGCGGGGTGCGCGGATTTCGCCTTCGACCGTGTCACCGGTGCGCAGGCCGAAGCGGCGCACCTGGTTGGGGGAGACGTAGATGTCATCGGGCCCGGCAAGATAGTTCGCCTCGGGGCTGCGCAGGAACCCGAACCCGTCGGACAGCACTTCGATGGTGCCAAGGCCCATGATGAGCTCGCCATCATCGGCCAGTTCCTTGAGGATCGCGAACATCAGGTCCTGGCGGCGGAGAGTCGATGCGCTTTCGACGCCCAGCTCCTCTGCCATGGTGACGAGTTCAGCGGGGGTTTTCTGCTTGAGTTCTTTAAGATGCATGAGGTGCAATCGTCCGTGAAGAAAAGGTGCCGCAAAAAATCAGACGGCAGTCATGGGAAAATCTGTGGGACGCCCAGCCGGTAATCCGGTCACTGGTGGATAAGGGTCGTCGACGGTCCCGGACGGGACGGCGACCGATCTAGGCGGGGCCTGCGGGAAAGTCAATCAGGGCTGCGGTGGGGCGAGGGGGGGTTAGGAACTTAGCACGCCCGTTGAAAATCCTCCCCTGGAAGGGGAGGTGGCATGGCAAAGCCATGACGGAGGGGTGTCCACATCAGCGATAGGGTGACACCCCTCCACCACCCGCTGCGCGGGCGGTCCTCCTCCCCTTGCAGGGGAGGATTTTTTAAAGCGTCAGAAAGGCTTCACGATCACCAAAATCACGATCACCGCTGCGGCGATCCCCGGCACTTCGTTGATCAGCCGCAATTGCTTGCCAGTCAGCTTGCGCTCGCCCTTGGCCAGCTTCCTGGCATAGCCGATCATCCAGCCGTGATAGCCGCTGAGCACCAGCACGAAGAGCAGTTTGGCGTGAAACCAGCCTTGCGAAAACGCGCCGATCTGCACCGCGAGCACCAGCCCCAGCAACCACACGATGATCAGCGAGGGGTTGAGGATGATGTTCTTGAGCTTGGCTTCGCGGTCGATCCAGCGGGTGGCCTCGGGCGATCCGTGCTCGGTCTCCTGATGATAGACCAGGAAGCGCGGCAACATGAACAGGCCCGCCATCCAGAAGATGACGAAGATGAGGTGCGCCGCTTTCAGCCAGAGATAGAGCATTGCTAAGACGTAATCCGTTGTCAGGAGGAGCTCGTTCATGATGCCATGCCATGTGCGCGGGCAGGAAAACCCGCCAGCTCGTTAGGCAGCGCGATTATGCGCCCTGCTTCACCAGTGTAAGCAGTGCGTGAACATGTTCAATGGGCGTCTGCTGCAATATGCCATGGCCCAGGTTGAAAATGTGCGGCCGTCCCTCGAAGGTGCGGATGATGTGCCTGACCGCGCTTTCCATCTGCTCGCCGCCCGCCAGCAGCGCCAGCGGATCGAGATTGCCCTGCACCGGCAGATGCGCCGGGATGTTGGCCGCGGCCCAGACCGGATCGATCGTCTCGTCGAGCCCGAGCGCATCGACACCGGTCTCGCGCGCATAAGCGGCAAGCTTTTCGCCCGCACCCTTGGGGAAACCGATCACCGGGACACCCGGGCGCGCTTCGTGGATCGCCGCTGCAATCCGGGCATTGGGCGCGATGACCCAGCGTTCGAACTGCGAGGGCGCAAGCGAGCCCGACCAGCTGTCGAAGATCTGCACCGCATCGACCCCGGCATCGATCTGGCCGATAAGATAGGTGATGGTGAGATCGACAATCGCGTCGATGAGCACCTGGAAGCCTTCAGGATCCCTGTAGGCATAGGCCCGGGTGGCGTGCTGGTCCTTGCTGCCCTCGCCGTTGACCATGTAGGTCGCGACTGTCCAGGCAGACCCTGCAAAGCCCAGAAAGGCCTTCTCAGGCGCAAGCTCGGCTTTGACCAGGCGCACGGTCTCGTAGATCGCATCGAGCCGCTCATAGGCCGGCACAAGGCTCTCCAGCGCATGATCGACCAAGGTCGGGGAGAGGTGCGGACCTTCGCCGACCAGGAACTGCAGGTTCTGGCCCATCGCGTAAGGCACGATCAGGATATCGGAAAACAGGATCGCGGCATCGAGATCGAAGCGGCGCAACGGCTGCAGCGTGATCTCGGCAGCGGATGGGCTGTCGTAGACCAGCTCGAGAAAACCGCCCTTTTCCGCCCTGAGAGCGCGATACTCGGGCAGATAGCGCCCGGCCTGGCGCATCATCCACATCGGCGGCGTCTCGTGAACCTTACCTGCCAAGCACTCTAGCAGCGGCGCTGTGCGCACTGCGGTCTGAACTGTGTCCCCGCCCATACTTTATCTTATATCCTTTAATTAGGAATCTGTTGAAGAAGGCCGCTTGATAACCGGCATGACGCTTTCTTGCCTCATGTATCGACAGATTGACAGTCGGCAAATCGCACGGCCGCCACGAGTCGGAAATTTTATCCCGGCTTTCAACAGCCTGTCGATAACCTTGTCAGCTGTGGACAAGCATGCGGACGGAATGACGGGCAGGGGGGAGCGTTTTCGTCCCCGGTTTTGCCCACAAGATCATGCCTTGATTTATCCCCCTACAACCCACAGACCATCGCCATGAGCCGCTTCCACCTCCATCTGCTGTCGGATTCCACCGGGGAGACGCTGGAAAACATCGCCAAGGCCGCGCTGGCGCAGTTCGATGCGGTCGAGATCATCAAGCACTTCTGGCCGATGGTCCGCTCCGAAACGCATCTCGACCGGATTCTGGACGAGGTCGCGGCCAACCCGGGACTGGTGCTGTTCACTCTGGTCAATCCCGATATCCGCGCCAAGCTCGAACGCCGCTGCCGCGTGCTGGGGCTGCCGATGGTACCCGCGCTCGATGCGGTCAGCGATGCGCTGTCCAACCTGCTGGGTCAGGCGGCCAAGGCGCGCCCGGGCCGCCAGCATGTGCTCGATGCGGCGTATTTCGCGCGCGTCGAGGCGATCCAGTTCACCATCGCGCACGATGACGGGCAGAACTGGGAAAACTGGGAGGCGGCCGATATCGTGCTCGCCGGGGTGTCGCGCTCGTCCAAGACGCCGACCTCGATCTATCTGGCCAATCGCGGCTACAAGACCGCCAATATCCCGATCGTGGTCGAATCTCCGCCGCCTGCAGCGCTGTTTTCGCTCAACCGCCCTTTGGTCGTCGGGCTGACCACCAATCCCGAACGGTTGATCGCGGTGCGGCGCAACCGGCTGTTGTCCTTGAACCAGGCCCCCGAAACCGACTATGTCAATGATGACAAGGTGAAGGCAGAGCTGGCCTTTGCGCGGCGGATGTTTGCGGATAATGGTTGGCCGGTCATCGATGTGACCCGCAGGTCGATCGAGGAATCGGCCGCGGCGATCATCAACCTGTTCAACGAGCGCGAGGCGGCGCGCGAAAGCCGTCGCCAGGCGGGGCTGGCGGCAGATGAAGTGTAAGGACGAAAAGACATGCTGATACTCGCATCGCAGAGTGCATCACGCCGGACCATGCTGGACAAGGCCGACGTCCCGTTCACCGTTGTCGCCGCGCACATCGATGAATCTGCGATCCGCGCCTCGCTGCACGCCGAGGGCACAAGCCCACGCGATATCGCCGATGCGCTGGCCGAGGCCAAGGCGATGCGCGTGGGTACCAAGCGGCCCGAAGCGATGGTGCTGGGATCGGACCAGATCCTCGAAACCTCGACCGGCGAGATGCTGTCCAAGCCGCAGACCCCCGAAGACGCGATCCGCCAGCTCGAGACATTGTCGGGCAAGGCGCACAAATTGTGGAGCGCAGCCGTCATAGTCGAGGGCGGTCGCCCGATCTGGCGGCATGTGGAAAAAGCCGTGATGCACGTGCGTCCGCTGGGCAGCGCCTTTGTGCGTGACTATGTGGATAAGCACTGGGAATCGATCGGATACACGGTGGGTTGTTACGAGATCGAGGGCGCAGGCGCCCAGCTTTTCAGCCATATCGAAGGCAATCATTTCGCTGTCCTGGGCATGCCGCTGCTGCCGCTGCTCGGCTTCCTGCGCGAGCGCGAACTGATGCCGAGCTGATCGCAGCGTGAACCCTGTGGAAAAACCCCATGCCGCCCGTCCCTATGCGGAGGTGATCGGCGACCCGATCGCGCACAGCAAATCGCCGCTGATCCATGGCTTCTGGCTCAGGCAACTGGGGATGGACGCGGAGTATCGCACGGCGCATGTCACCCCCGACGCGCTTGGCGCCTATATCGACAGCCGCCGCGAGGATCCCTTGTGGCGCGGGTGCAATGTCACCATCCCGCACAAGCTTTCGGTGATGGAGCATGTCGCCGATCCAGGCGACGTGCGCACCAGCATCGGCGCGATGAACACCATTGCGCGCGATGCCACCGGCGCGCTGTTCGGCACCAACACCGATGCCGGGGGCTTTTATGCGCCGCTGGGGCAAAGCGATTTTGCAGGCGCGAATGTCGCGGTCATCGGTGCAGGCGGTGCGGCGCGCGCGGTGCTGTTCGCACTGTCGCGGATGGATGTCGCCAGCGTGACGATCCATGCGCGCAATGCGCTGAAAGCCATGGGGCTGCTCGCCAGCTTCGGTTTGAAGGGCCAGGTGCGCGGTATGGACGATCCGCTGGGCGAGGTCGACCTGCTGGTCAACACCAGCCCACTGGGGATGAAGGGCTTCGACCCGCTCAACGTCGATCTGTCGCCTTTGCCTCAAGGCGCTTTGGTCTATGACATCGTCTACGCCCCGCTCGAGACCGCCTTGCTCAAACAGGCGCGCGCATTGGGGCTCGACACCGTCGATGGGCTGGAGATGCTGATCGGCCAGGCTGCGCTCGCGTTCGAGATCTTCTTCGATGTCGCCCCGCCGCGTGATCACGACGACGAATTGCGCGCGCTGCTGACCGCATGACCACCCATGTCAAGCGGCTGCCCCCTCATCATCGACACCGCCCGATGGTGCTCGGGCTGACCGGATCGATCGGCATGGGAAAGTCCGCGGTCGCCAGGATGCTCCGCGCGGAAGGGGTTCCGGTGTTCGATGCCGATGCCGAGGTGCACGTGCTGCAGGGCCCGGGCGGCGCGCTGCTACCGGCGATCGAGGCGGCGTTTCCCGGCACCACGGGTCCGCAGGGCGTCGATCGCGCCAGACTGGGCGCGGCGGTGTTCGGCAATGCAGGCGCGCTCAAGACGCTCGAGCACATCGTCCACCCCGCAGTCGGCCGCTCGCGCGCCGCCTTCGTCCGCGCCAACCGCGCGCGGCGGATCATCGTGTTCGATATCCCCTTGCTGTTCGAGAAAGGCGGCACGCAGAATGTCGACGGCATCATCGTCGTGTCCGCCTCGCTGTGGCAGCAGCGCAAGCGGGTGATGGCGCGTGCGGGCATGACCGCGGCGCGGCTGCGGCACATCCGCCACCTGCAGATGGCCGATCATCACAAGCGTTGCCATGCCGACTGGATCATCCCCACCGGGGGGACCAAATTGGCGACGCGGCAGGCTGTGCGAAAGCTGCTGGGGAATTTGCGGTCGTCTCTTGCGCGCTGATCAAATCAGGCCAATAATGACCGGAATGAGAGAGATCATTTTCGATACCGAAACCACCGGCCTGTCCCCCGACGAAGGACACAGGATGGTGGAAATCGGGTGTATCGAGATGGTCGGGCGGATGGCCACGGGCCGCACCTTCCACGCCTTTTTCAACCCCCAGATGCCGATGCCGCCCGAGGCCGAGCGCGTGCACGGGCACTCGGACGCGTTTCTGGCGGACAAGCCGCTGTTTCACGAGCGCGCAGGCGAACTGCTCGAGTTCCTGGGCGATGCGCAGCTGGTCGCGCACAACGCCGGGTTCGACATGCGCTTCGTCAACGCCGAGCTGGCGCGGATCGAGCTGCCGCCGATACCCATGGCCCGAGTCGTCGATACCGTGGCGATGGCGCGGTCCAAGTTCCCCGGATCACCCGCCAGCCTTGATGCCCTGTGCAAGCGCTTCGGGGTCGATCGCAGCCACCGCGTGCTGCACGGCGCGCTGCTCGATGCCGAATTGCTCGCGCAGGTCTATATCGAGCTTACCGGCGGGCGGCAGATCGGGCTGGGGCTGGCCGACGACAGCGATGCCGACAGTTCGGGCATTCCGGCGCGGCCGCGGCTGATCCCGGCGGTCCAGCGCCCGCACCGTCTGCCCCGCCAGTTTGCCGCCACCGCCGAGGAACTGGCGGTGCATCAGCAGTTTCTCGCCAAGATCAAGCAGCCCTTGTGGCTGTCCAAGCGTTGAACGCACATCCTCTCACGAAAGGAGGTCTGAACCCGGTCCCATAATCCCCTTCTGCGATTGCGCAGAAGCGTATCTGTCCGGCCCGCTGCGGTTGTGAACCTGTGGCTGGCCATAAAAATGGAGAACATCATGGACATTCGTATTTCAGGTCATCAGGTCGATACTGGCGAGGCACTAAAGGTGCATGTTTCCGACCGGCTCAATGCGATTGTCGAGAAGTATTTTTCCAAGGCGATATCCAGCCAGGTCACCTTCGGGCGAGGGCCTCACGACCAGTTCCAGTGCGATATCGTCACCCATGTCATGCAGGGCCTGATCCTCAAGGGCCAGGGCACCGCGCACGACGCGCATGTCGCCTTCGATGGCGCCGCCGAGAAGATCGACAAGCAGCTTCGCCGCTATATGGGCCGCCTGAAGGGTCGCCAGGAGCAGGTCCAGCACGCGCTGGCCGAGGAAGAGGCCGCCTACACCGTGTTCGATACCGGCAGCGAGGAGGAGGAGGTCGTCGATTTCCCGGTGGTGATCGCCGAAACCCGGGTCGACGTCCCCGAGGCCACCGTTTCCGATGCGGTGATGATGCTCGACCTGCGCAACACCAATGCCTTGTTCTTCAAGAACGCCGGGACCGGGCGCCACAACATGGTCTATCGCCGCGTCGATGGCTCGATCGGTTGGGTCGAACCGCAGAAATAAGCGAATAGCTGTGCGCCCGTGCACTGAGCCGCTTGGTTTTTGCGGCAATCTGGTGCATGGGCGCCCCAGATATGCGTTGGCGGGATGAGGCCAGAACCTCCCCGGCGGGAACGACGCTGGACCTGATGGACATTCATGCGTGGCGGCCTCGACAACGATCGGGGCCGCATGCCAGAATCGAGAAACTTGAATATCATGGCGTGGTTCGAACTCGACAAGCAGGCGGTGCTCATCTCTGCGCGCGTCGCCGACAAGCAGCAGGCGCTGGAACTGGCGGCGGAACAGTTCGGCCATTGCTATGGTCTGGACACCGACAAGGTGCTCTCGTGCCTGCTCGAGCGCGAGCAATTGGGCTCCACCGGCTTCGGACGACGCGTCGCGATCCCGCATGGCAAGATCGAGGGGCTGGATCATTCGGTCGCGGTGCTGCTGCGGCTGGGCAAGCCAATCGATTTCGGATCGATCGACAATCTGCCCGTCGATCTGGTGATCGCGCTCATTTCGCCCATCGCCACCGGCGCGATGCATCTGCAGGCGCTCGCGCATATCTCGCGGCTGACCCGCGATGAAAAGACGCTCGCCAAGATCAAGGGCGCCGACGACCCGGATGCCATCTTCGCCTTGGTGACCGCAGAGCTGGACCGTGACGCTGCCTGAAGCGGCGCCCGGGACCGGGGCCGAGGCGCATTATCGCGCGCTCGAGCGGCTTTACGCGGCCGCGGCGATCAACCGACTGTTCCCTTCCCGGCTGAGCATTACCGGCCAGGGTCGCGCGCGGATCGACTTCGACGTGACGCCCGAGCACTTCCACGCCGCCAGTGCCGCGCACGGCACGCTCTATTTCAAGATGCTCGACGATGCGGCCTTTTATGCGTGCAACGCCTTGGTCACCGACCGCTTCCTGCTCACCACCGCCTTCAACCTGCACTTCACCGCGCCGGTGCGCGCAGGCCCGGTCCATGCCGAAGGGCATTGGGTCAGCGGCAAGAGGCGGGTGTTCGTGGGAGAAGCCCGGCTGGTCGACAGCCATGGCGAGGAAATCGCGCGCGGCACCGGCACGTTCATGCGATCGCATATCGGCCTGTCGGGGCTTGCGGGCTACAGCCTGCCGCAGCAGACACCGTCACCGGACGCTTCGGCATGATCGAGGCGCGGCTGGCCGCGCATATCCGCATCGAGGCGCTCAAACGCCTTACCCAGGCCGCAGGCGGCTTTGCGACACTGCTCTCCAGGGGTGATCCGGTCGCGGGCGCAATCCTGATCGTGCGTACGGTGCGCGGCGGCGATAACGCTGTGCTGGAGGGCATATCGGGGCTGGATAGCGGCATCGCCTGGCAGGAAATCTGGAGCGAGGATGAAGGAACCATCGCTGCCAAGGGCACGCTGACCGAATATCTGGCACGTCGCAGGTCCATGGACCCCGATATATGGGTGATTGAACTGGATGTCGCCAACCGCGCACAGTTCGACGCGATATTAGGTCAGCTTGGTTGACTCGTCAGCCCAGCTGACAGAAGGGCGCGTCCACCAGAAACGCGCAGGCGGCACGGCGGTTCCATCCGAAAATCCACGGACGGAAATTCAACGGGCAGGCACGCAGACGGGGGGAAGCCCATCGGGACCGGCCAGCAGATGCAGATCTGCCAGCATGTTGCCCTGATCAAGGTGACTCACCGCACAGTCAAAGATTTTGATGAGTACCATTCTCAAGGCCGCCAGCATGGCTGCCGTGGCCATCTACTCGATCGCCACCCTGACCTTTACCGACGCTTCAGCCGCCTTTGCATCGCCGCTGATCGCCGACATGATCCAGCCGGTTCCAGCCCAGACCAGCGATGAAACCGTTTCCGGCGCATCCGATGCCGCTGTCGAGACCGTCGCAGACGCTGAAACCGCCCCCCAGCAGATCGACACTCAGTCCGCCCAGCCGCCGCTCAGGGCCGAAAGCCTGACCCAGCTTGTGGCGATGCACGATCTTCCCGCAGATATCGACGAGGAAACCCGGTGCCTGGCAGGCGCGGTCTACTTCGAATCCAAGGGCGAAACGCTCAACGGCCAGCTTGCCGTCGCCAAGGTGGTGATCGCGCGGCGCGATTCGGGCCGCTTTGCCAGCAGCCTGTGCGGCGTGGTCTATCAGCCCAGCCAGTTCTCGTTCGTGCGCGGCGGCCGGATGCCCGCCATCCCCACCGCCAGCCGTGACTGGGCCGAGGCTGTCGCCATCGCCCAGATCGCGATGAAGGACGCCTGGGAAAGCCCGGTCGAAGGCGCGCTGTTCTTCCACGCGCGTCACGTCTCCCCCGGCTGGCGCATGCAGCGCCTCGCCGCTGTCGACAATCACGTCTTCTATCGCTGATCGGCACGGCCTGTAGCGCGCGCTGCAGGCCTCTGATCGGACATTCCGAGCTAGTCCTTTGGGTCGCGAAGGACTGAGGCGGGCGCATTCGTGCGTCCGCCTCGACTTTTGCCTGCCGGACGTGCAGCCTCGGCACCTGGCGACAGGCTCAGGAGGAGGGGCGGATGACCGTTCGAGAAGCGCGATGTGCGTGCGGCCAGGTCGCGGTGGAATGCCAGGGCGATCCCCAGCGCGTATCGATCTGCCACTGCCTTAACTGCCAGCGGCGGAGCGGAAGCGCCTTTGCCTTCCAGGCGCGCTGGCCGCAGGACCAAGTTGCGATCACGGGAAGAACCGCGTGCTGGACCAAACAGGGCGAAAGCGGGTCCGCTGCGACATTCACCTTCTGCGAGGATTGCGGGACCACCGTGGCGTATCGCGCCGATTCGCTGCCCGGGCTGATCGCTGTACCGGTCGGAACCTTCGCCGACCCTCTGTTTCCTGTGCCCGAATATTCGGTGTACGAGCAGCGCATGCACCGCTGGATCGCGCTCATCGCACCGGAGATGGCGCATTACGACTGAATATCTGCGATGCAAAAAAGACCGGTGGCTTGGGGGCCACCGGTCAAGTCTCGACTTTTACCAAGGGTGGTAAACGGGTGAAAATCAGCTGCCGACGGCGATGCGTTCGCCGGCCTTGAAGCGGTCACCTGCCTCGGCGCGGGCGACCAGCGTCACGATCGCGCGCTTCGAGCTTGCCATGGTTTCGGCGATGCAGGCCTGGTGGTCCATCTGCTGCTGCAGCGGGACGCGCTCGGTAACGCCGCAGACCTGCTGCGATGCGACCTTGAGACGCGATTCCAGTGCGGCGACGCCTTCAGCGCTGGCCAGGTCCAGGTCGACGAACGGCACTTCGACGCTGCGCACGATGCGGCCGTTGGCGGTTTCGACGGTCTTGACCGGGCTTGCCTGGACAGAGGCGGAAAACAGAACGGCAGCAGCGCCAGCTGCGGCCAGGGTGCGAGTGAAAATCGATGCGGTGGCGGGGGCAAACATGGGGAGGGGTCCTTTCGATGGTGCAAACTGAACAGTGACCGGCCCTGCTGGTTAAGGGGCCCATCAGGGCCGGTCCGTCTGGTTTGCCGCGGATGCCCGGCCTGGGGAGCTATGGTCATCCGCGACATGATCTGGATAGGGGATCGGTTTGCGCGGGTCGCGGGATGCTCGACCAAATCAGCGAATGCGTCGCTCAACGACTACAAGCGTCGACGAACGACATCGGGTCATCGACGAATGTAACATATGCAAAGAAACTGTCACCGAATCGACATGATCGTTTCAGCTTGACGCTAGGGAAAGCTAGAGCGCAGCCCCTGCCGTCGTCATTCCCGCGAACGCGGGAATCCGGCTTTGGCGCTCCCCCGACGCAGTAGCGGGACCCCCGCCTGCGCGGGGGTGACGATGGAGGAGTGTTTATGTTTGCCAGCTCATTGTAACAGCAGGCCAACCTTGGTTCCACGTGGAACCGGCCTGCCCGTTCAGATCAAACCGGCTAGCGGGCTTGAGGGATCGGCATATTTGCGCGTGCCCATGCGGCCGGCAAGATATGCATCGCGTCCCGCCTCTACGGCGAGCTTCATCGCGCGCGCCATGCGGATGGGGTCCCTGGCTTCGGCGATCGCGGTGTTCATCAGCACGCCATCGCAGCCCAGTTCCATCGCGATCGCCGCGTCCGATGCGGTGCCGACGCCGGCATCGACCAGCACCGGGACCTTGGCATTCTCGACGATCAGCCGGATGGTCACCCGGTTCTGGATGCCCAGCCCCGACCCAATCGGCGCGCCCAGCGGCATGATCGCGACCGCGCCTGCATCCTCGAGCCGCTTGGCGCCGATCGGGTCATCGACGCAATAGACCATCGGCTTGAAGCCTTCCTTGGCGAGAATCTCGGTGGCGCGCAGCGTCTCGTGCATATCGGGGTAGAGCGTCTTGGCCTCGCCCAGCACCTCGAGCTTGACCAGATCCCAGCCGCCGGCCTCGCGCGCCAGCCGCAGCGTGCGGATTGCGTCCTCGCCGGTGAAGCAGCCTGCGGTGTTGGGAAGATAGGTGATTTTCTTCGGGTCGATGAAGTCGGTCAGCATCGGCGCATTGGGGTCCGAGACGTTGACCCGGCGCACCGCGACGGTGACGATCTCGGCGCCCGAGGCTTCCACGGCAGCGGCGTTCTGGGCAAAGTCCTTGTACTTGCCGGTGCCGACGATCAGCCGCGAGCGGAAGGTGTGGCCTGCCACGGTCCAGCTGTCATCGGACGGGACGTGATCGCCGCCGCCGACGAAATGGACGATCTCGAGCCGGTCGCCTTCGCCCACCATGACATCCGCCAGCGTTGAGCGCGGCACGATCTCCAGATTGCGCTCGACCGCAACCTTGGCGGGATCAAGCCCGAGCGAGGTCACCAGAGCGGCGATGCTCTGCCCGGCGGGCACGCGGCGCGGCTCGCCATTGATGTGGAGGTTGATCTGAGCGGAGGTGTGGGTGGTGCTGGTCATAGGCCGAAACTCTTGGCGCGGATGACGGGCAAAGGGCAAGTGCGAATGTTGGTGCCCGGCTTGCGCGGAACTCAGTTCTGGCGCGCGGCGCGGTAGTTGAGCAGGTGCGCGACGCTCAGCGCGGCGACGCCTGCCAGGGTGAGCGCATATTCATAGGCGCTGCCGTGCGGCACGGTCATCGCCATCAGCATCGAGGCGATTCCGATCACCCCGATTGCCAGCGGCAGCCGCGCGCCGTGCGAGCGGACGCCATGGCCCAGCGCCAGCGCCGCCATGATCGCGGCAAGCGCAAAGCCGATCTCGTGCACCCAGGGGGCGAGCAGAATGCCGCCCAATGAGGCGAATCCCGCCACCAGCCAGATGCCCGCGGCGCAATGCACCATGCACAATGCCGACAGCGCAATCGCTGCAGAATCGAGCTGGCCGGACTTGGTGATACGAGACAACATGTCTGGCACATAGGTTATATGATATCATTGCGCAATGTCGCTTGAGCGCGGGATTGCAAAAACATCACGACAAACAAAGCGCTCGTGGCGATGCCGCAGCGCAAAAAACACCTTGCAAGCAGGGCGGCGGCATCCGAAATGCGACACCATGACCAGCCTGTCGCACGCACCTGTCTCTGCCGCACGCCTGGACGCGCGCGCCGCCCCCTCGGCCATCGCCAATTGGCTGTATGGCGTGGCACTGCTGGTGTTCACCATGGTGGTGGTGGGCGGAATCACCCGGCTGACCGAATCGGGGCTGTCGATCACCGAATGGAATGTCGTCACCGGGACGCTGCCGCCGCTGAGCGAGGCTGCCTGGGTCGCGGAGTTCGAGAAGTACAAGCTGATCCCCGAATATATCGAGGTCAACGCCGGCATGACGCTAGCCGAGTTCAAGACCATCTATTTCTGGGAGTATATCCACCGGCTGCTTGGGCGCCTGGTCGGCGTCGCGTTCGCGCTTCCATTCCTGTACTTCGCCGTGCGCCGCGCGATCCCGCAGGGCTATGGCTGGCGGCTGACCGCGCTGTTCGCGCTGGGCGGACTGCAGGGCGCGGTCGGCTGGTGGATGGTGGCATCGGGCCTGTCCGAGCGCACCGATGTCAGCCACTTCCGGCTTGCGGTGCATCTGCTCAACGCCTTGTTCATCATGGCCGGGCTGATCTGGACCGCGCTCGACCTGAAGGCACTGGCGCGGGATCCCGCAGCAAGGCCGGCGCGGATGACGGGGCTCAGCCTGATCGTGATCGGCGTCTTGTTCCTGCAACTGCTGTTCGGCGCCTGGGTGGCCGGGCTCAACGCGGGCTATGCCGCCAAGAGCTGGCCGCTGATGAACGGGGCGTTCTTCCCCGTCGATGTCGACTGGTCGCAGGGGCTGGTGCACGCGTTGACGCACGATCCCTTCCTGCTGCACTTCATCCATCGCTGGTGGGCGTTTGTCGCCGTCGCCGCCCTGGTCGTGATGGGGCGCGCGGTGCGCCGGGTCGACCGGCGGATCTCGCTCGCCATCCACACCGCCTTCGGGCTGCAGATCCTGCTCGGCATCGCCACGGTGATGACCAGCGTCGATCTGCATCTGGCGGTACTGCACCAGGCGGTGGGCGCGATCCTGGTTGCGACCACGGCATGGGCCGCGCACCGGCTGGGCCAGCGCGATGCGCTCCAACGCCAAGCGGCCGTGGCTGCATGATCGGCGATCTGCCGGGCGACGGATCGGATATCCGATTGGTCTATTGCCCCTTTGCCGACGAGGAGGAGGCGCGGACCATCGCGCGGACGGTGGTGCGCGAACAGCTTGCCGCGTGTGCCAACATCATGGCCCCTGCCCTTGCGATCTGCCACTGGCAGGGCGAACTCACCGAAACGGCCGAGGTGCCGGTGCTGTTCAAGACCGCTTTGCCCCAGTCCAAGGCGCTGGTCGCAAGGATCGTCCATCTGCACAGCTATGACGAGCCCGCAGTGCTGGTGCTGCCCGTGGACTATTGCCCGCCCAGCTTCCGTGCCTGGGTGCTGGGCCAGACGCTGGCGATCGACTGATGCTGGCGGGCGCGCTGCTGCTGCTCGCCCAGCCCGACGCTGCCCTTGCTGCCCTTCCCTCGGCGACCGAATCTCCCCCCTGCCCCGCAGCCACGATCACCTTCGCGCCGCCGCTCGACACCCCGCTCGTGCTGATCCGCAGGATAGAGCGGCCGCTGGCGAACGGCATCTTCATTCAGACGGTCAGCTATGCCGTCCGCTTCGCCCGTTCGGGGCGCGGGTATCGGATGCGCTGGCAGCAGACCGGACAGCAGGTCGAGGCTCCGCCCGAGCTGCTGCGACTGCTCTCGCTCGACGGCGAAAGCGCGGCCGACGAGGTTCTCGACTTCACGATCGATTCTGGCGGCACGCTGCTGGGCGTGACCGAATCGCCCGACGCGCCCGAGCGACTCAGGCAGGCGATCGACCGCCTGCGTAGCGATCCCGCGCTGGTTGCGCGGCCGGAGCGCGAGCAGGTGGCGATCGCGGCGGTCCTCGATCGGCTCGCGGCGCTGCCCCCTGCCGAGCGTGCCGGGGTGCACATGGTCAAGGCATCGCGGCTGCTGATGCTGGCCGGACGCCCGTGCCGCTCGGGGCAGCTGACCTCGGCCGATGGCACGCGCTTCCGCCTGGGATCGCTCACCGGTGAAACCCTCGGTTTTTCAAGCGCGCAGGACGAAACGCGGCCCGATGGCGCGCAGCTGTCCACCAGCATTGCCGGCGCGCTGTCCTTGCGCACCGGGCTGGTCGAAAACCAGGATCGGCGCATGACCAGCACGGTCGAGGGCACCAGCCGATTGTTCCGGGAATCGCTCACGCTGGAGGCCCCGGCGACCGACTCCGAATAACGAAGGTATCATTTTACCTCTTTGCAATCCCCCCAAAATGCTTGACTAAACGGGCCCCCATCGTCATTAGCCGCGCTTCGCTCAGGCCGATAAAGGCCTGTTCGTTTCATAGAAACGTGTCAGCCGACCGGCGGGCGGCCCGATCAGGGTCCGTCAGATGCCTGGCTGATGTTTTGGAAGGTTGAAGGCCATGAAGGCTTTGCTCAAGACCACCAAGTCGATCAAACCGGCGGACGTGGAAAAGAAGTGGCATATTATCGATGCCGACGGACTGGTGGTTGGCCGCGTTGCGGTGATCATCGCCAACATCCTGCGCGGCAAGCACAAGCCGAGCTACACCCCGCACGTCGATTGCGGTGACCATGTCATCGTCATCAACGCCGGCAAGGTGGTGTTGACCGGCAACAAGCGCGACAAGAAGGTCTATTACAAGCACACCGGCTATATCGGTGGCATCAAGGAAGTGACCGCAGCCAAGGTGCTCGACGGCCGCTTCCCCGAGCGCGTGCTTGAAAAGGCGGTGGAACGCATGGTTCCCCGTGGTCCTCTGGGCCGCCAGCAGATGCGCAACCTGCATCTCTTTACCGGCACCGAACATCCGCATAACGGCCAGCAGCCCGAAGCGCTCGACGTTGCCTCGCTCAACCGCAAGAACAAGGTGGGTGCATAATGTCTGATACCGTGCAATCCCTGTCCGATCTCAAGGACATCGCCGCCGACGTCGAAACCCCGATCAACCCCGCCCACACCGGCGGTGGCGGCGCGCCGGCTCCGATCCGCGAGCAGGAACTGGACAAGCAGGGCCGTGCCTATGCCACCGGTCGCCGCAAGGACGCCGTGGCCCGCGTGTGGCTGAAGCCCGGCACCGGCAAGATCATCATCAACAAGCGCGACCAGGAAGTGTACTTCGCACGTCCCACGCTGCGTCTGGTGATCAACCAGGTGTTCGACATCACCGATCGTCGTGGCCAGTACGATGTGATCTGCACCGTCAAGGGTGGTGGTCTTTCGGGCCAGGCCGGCGCCGTCAAGCACGGCATCAGCCAGGCGCTCAGCAAGTACGAGCCCACGCTGCGCAGCGCGGTCAAGTCGGCCGGGTTCCTGACCCGCGACAGCCGCACCGTCGAGCGCAAGAAGTACGGCAAGGCCAAGGCGCGCAAGAGCTTCCAGTTCTCGAAGCGCTGATCTGGTCCTGGCTCCGGGCTCTTTTGGGGCCTGGTTCCTACCGGCTTTGAATTCACACGGGGTGATCGCCCCCATGGCAGTGCCCTTGTGGCGCGGATCATGGGCAAGCGGTCACCCCGTTGTGCGTCTGGCGGGTGCAAAACCGCACAGCAATGCTTGCGCACCGGGCGTGCAGCCGCTAATGGCGACGGCCTGCCCGCACAGGAGTGTAGCTCAGCTGGTAGAGCGTCGGTCTCCAAAACCGAATGCCGGGGGTTCGAATCCCTCCACTCCTGCCAGCGGCCCTTCCCCGGCTTTGTGATTCGCCCGAGTTTCTGAATCCCCCGAGATTCTGAATCCCCTTGCCTCTGCGGCTTGGCGCGGTTATGGGGCTGTCTTTCTCCGACAGGGTGCATATATCGTGTTTCAGCCGGGCAAGGCTGGCGGCGATGTGCCTGCAGCATGATGATGCCCCGCGAATCGGAAACAAGAAAGTTAGACGGCCATGGCCACTGAGCGCAAGAAGACCAGTCCCGGCGAGTTCGTGAACCAGGTGAAGACCGAGGCATCGAAGGTCGTCTGGCCGAGCCGTCAGGAAACCATCACCACCGCCATCATGGTGTTCATCCTGATGACGATCCTGGCGATCTTCTTCCTGGCAGTCGATTCGGTGTTCGGTGCCATCGTGAAATGGCTGCTCACGCTTGCATGATCGCAGCGGCCTGATTTTGCTTGGCTGATTATTGAAAGAGAACTGAATGTCGCGCTGGTACATCATTCACGCTTATTCGGGCTTTGAGAACAAGGTCCGCGACGCGATTCTCGCCGATGCCGAGCGCATGGGCCTGTCGGCGCTGGTCGAACAGGTCGAGGTGCCCACAGAAACCGTGACCGAAGTCCGCCGCGGCAAGAAGGTGCAGACCGAGCGCAAGTTCTTCCCCGGCTACGTGCTGGCCAAGCTGGCGATGACCGATGATGTCTATCACGTCGTCAAGAACACGCCCAAGGTCACCGGCTTTCTGGGCCCCAACGGCAAGCCGCAGGCGATCAGCGACGCAGAGGCTGCCCGCATCCTCAACACCAAGGAAGAGGCTGCCAACGCCCCGCGCCAGCGCATCGATGTCGATTACGAGATCGGCGATTCGGTCAAGGTGCTCGAAGGCCCGTTCGCGAGCTTCAACGGCATCGTCGAGGAGCTCGATTTCGACAAGGCCCGCGTCAAGGTCTCGGTCTCGATCTTTGGCCGCGCCACGCCGGTCGATCTCGACTTCGAGCATGTCGAGCTGGCAAAGTAAGGATTTATCCTCTCCCTGCAGGGGAGAGGATACGCAGCCTTGGCAGCGTGCTGCCTAGGCGAAGTTGGAGAGGGGACCGGCGCACCCAATGTGCTCCCCGCCCTCTCCCTGCTTCACTTCGTGAAGCTGTCCCTCTCCCCTGAAGGGAGAGGGTTTAGTGCGGGAGACAGGCCTTAAAGCCTGTTGTCTGACCGCTTAATTTGAGGGCAACCGGCATCCGCTGATCGCCCGACAGAATGAAGGAGTGCCATCGTGGCAAAAAAGATTGAAGGCTATATCAAGCTGCAGGTGCCTGCGGGCTCTGCCAACCCCTCTCCGCCGATCGGCCCGGCTCTGGGTCAGCGCGGCGTGAACATCATGGAATTCTGCAAGCAGTTCAACGCTGCGACGCAGGAAGTCGAAAAGGGCACGCCTCTTCCGACCGTGATCACCGTGTTCGGCGATCGCAGCTTCACGTTCGTCACCAAGACCCCGCCTGCCAGCTATCTGATCAAGAAGGCTGCCAACCTGAAGAGCGGATCGAAGCTGCCGGGCAAGGAAAGCGCCGGAACCATCAAGCGGTCGCAGCTGGCGGAAATCGCGCAGGCGAAGATGGCCGACCTCAATGCCAACGACATTGAAGCGGCAACGAAGATTATCGAAGGCTCGGCGACGTCGATGGGCCTTGAAGTGGTGGAGGGCTGAGTATCATGGCAAAAGTGACCAAGAAGGCGAAGGCCCTCTCCGCCAAGCTCGACGCTGAAAAGCTGTACGGCGTTGACGAAGCCATCAAGACCATCAAGGAACTGGCGACGTCGAAGTTCGACGAAACCATCGAAGTCGCGCTGAACCTGGGCGTCGACCCGCGTCATGCCGACCAGATGGTCCGCGGTGTCGTGTCGCTGCCCTCGGGCACCGGCAAGGACGTGCGCGTTGCCGTGTTCGCTCGCGGCGACAAGGCCGATGCGGCTCTCGCCGCTGGTGCCGAGCGCGTCGGTGCCGAAGACCTGATGGAAGAAATGCAGAACGGCAAGGTCGATTATGACCGCGTCATCGCCACCCCCGACATGATGGGTGTGGTCGGCCGTTTGGGCAAGCTGCTGGGTCCCAAGGGCCTGATGCCGAACCCGAAGCTGGGCACCGTCACCCCGAACGTCGCTGAAGCGGTCAAGGCTGCCAAGGGCGGCCAGGTCGAATTCCGCGTCGAAAAGGCCGGCATCATCCACAGCGGCATCGGCAAGGCGAGCTTCACCGACGAGGCGCTGCGCGCCAACTTCGATGCGTTCGTCGAAGCCATCGTGCGTGCCAAGCCCTCGGGCTCCAAGGGCAAGTACCTGCGCAAGATCTCGGTCAGCTCGTCGATGGGCCCTGGCCTGAAGGTCGACCTGTCGGAAGTGCACGCAGGCTGATCGTCACACACTGCTCTTAAAAGCCTAAATTAGGGGCCGGGGGGAACCTCGGCCCCTTTTTGGTGTCTGGCTTTCACAGACCCCCACATCCGCCCGCTGGAGCTTCCCCGATGACCCTCGATCTGCACATCACGCTGACCTATGACATGGATGTGCCGACCGATATCCTGCTGCAGGTCGAGGCCGCCGCGATCCCCGAACAACGGATCGAATGGGCGCATATCGAGGCATCGCGGTGCGAGCATTTCGTCCGCGTGGCGGCGCTGGACGGTATCGGCGACCGGATATGGCTGCGCACCAGCGGGAGGCTCAGCATCGACTACCGGGCCCGGATGACGGTGCTGCGCGATCTGGTCGATGTCGCAACGCTTTCGCAGATGCCGCTGCATCAGCTGCCCGGCGAGACCGTGCAGTATCTGTTCGATTCGCATTATTGCCCCGCCACCAAGTTCCACAGCTTCGTCGACACCGAATTTGGCGAGCTGCAGGGCGGGGCCCGGATCGCGGCGATGCGCGACTGGATCACCGAACATTTCGTGTACGAGTCCGGCTCGTCGGACGGAACCACCACCGCGCTCGACAGCTTCGTGATGCGCCATGGCGTCTGCCGCGATTATGCGCATGTCATGATCGTGCTCGCGCGCGCCTGCTCGATCCCGGCGCGGTTCGCCAGCGTCTACGCGCCCGATGTCACCCCGCCCGATTTCCACGCGGTCGCAGAAGTGTTCCTCGCAGATCCCTCGGGGGTTGGCGGCTCGTGGCATCTCATCGACCCCACCGGCATGGCAACCGCCGCCGACATGGTGAAGATCGGCGTCGGCCGAGACGCGCTCGACGTCGCCTTCCTCACCGCGTTCGGCACGGTCGAACTGGTCGAGCAGAACGTCAGCGTGACAAGGGCGGACTGAAGCCGGCGCCCCGACGCCGGTCTCCAGCCGGCAAGTCAGGGCGTCACTGGGTGAGGTCGGCGCGCCATCCGGGCGCCGATCGCTGCGCAGGCGGCAGGGCCTGCTGCATCACACTGCGTTCGAACTGCGCCGAATCGAGCAGCCGCGCCAGCAATGTCTTGCCGAACGTCCAGTCGCCCAGCCGCGCTTCTGCGTTGATGTGGCCGATCCGTCCGGCATCGATATGATCTGCTCCCCAAAAACTGGCGAGACGATAGGCCCGGTCGGGTGTGATGTAGGGATCGTCGCGGCTGCTCACGAGCAGGCTGGGGAAGGGCAGGACACCCCGGGCCGACGGGGCAAAGCTGCACAGCCGAGGATCTTTTGGTGCATTGTCGACCTCCGGCGGAGCGACGAGCAGCGCGCCGATCACCGGACCGCTGGCGGTCGGGCGTTCCAGCGCGGCCCACCAGGCAACGGCATGGCAGCCCAGCGAGTGCGCGACCAGCACGATCGGTCCCTGGGTCTGGCGGATGGCCAGGTTGAGCCGGTTGACCCAGGCATTGCGGTTGGGGGTGCGCCAGTTGCCCATATCGACACGGCGGCAATTGAGCGATTGACGCTCCCAATGGCTCTGCCAGTGATCTGGCCCGCTGTTGTCGAGGCCGGGAACGGTCAGAATGGTGGGATCGCTGAGCGAAGGGGTACGAAATCCGGTCATGGGGCACCTTTCGTTTCGAGTTCGCCGCGCAGGGACCACGCGGCGGTCGCCATGGCCTCGGTTGGCCCCGGCGATGGTCTGGATATAACTCAACCATTATGATTGACAATGTGATTGCGATCACTGGAACCCGGTGTGAGCCGGATCGAAAATGCGACAGGGCTTGACTCTGGCAGCCCCGCTGCTATCTGCCGCCGCTGACCGGATAGGCCGCAGGGCCCAGCCGATCGCCGTCCGAGACAGTTGGTGCGGGGGATTTGCCCCGCTTAATGTCCAGCCTAGACGGGGAACTGTTTTTCACTGCTCCTGATCTGATCAGGACAGACGCTGCCATTTTCGCTCCTCCAATCGGATCGGGGCAACGGCTCGGCAAACACCCCCACGGACTGATCTGCAGTGCTTGACCCCCACAAGGGCAAGGGCGCTGCGCAATGAACCGGGCGCACCGGCGGGCAGTGCACACTGTCTGTTCGATGCGCTCATGTGGAAGGAGACCAGCATGGATCGTGCTGATAAAAAAGCCGCTGTTGCCTCGCTGAACGCAACCTTCGGTGAAGCCGGTGTGGTGGTGGTGACCCGTAATCTGGGTCTGACCGTTGCCAAGTCTACCGAGCTTCGCACGAAGATGCGCGCAGAAGGCGCCAGCTACAAAGTCACCAAGAATCGCCTGGCCAAGCTGGCTGCGGTGGGCACTCCCTATGAGTCCATCGCCGACCTGCTGACCGGTCCGATTGCCCTTGCCACCTCGACCGATCCGGTCGCGGCTGCAAAGGTTGCGGTGAACTTCGCCAAGGACAATGAAAAGCTTGAGATTGTCGGCGGCGCAATGGGTGACACGGTTCTGGATGCCGAAGGTGTCAAGGCGCTTGCCTCGATGCCCTCGCTCGACGAACTGCGCGCCAAGATCATTGGTCTCGTCAATGCCCCGGCAACCAAGGTTGTCCAGGTCATTCAGGCACCGGCTGGGCAGCTTGCCCGCGTGTTCGGCGCCTATGCGACCAAGGAAGACGCATAAGCTTTTCAAACTTCGTCGCGTCTCGCCTGTCCGGGCGGATGCGGCACCTATCATGATTTAGAACTGGAGACTTAAAATGGCAGATATCGCAAACCTGGTCGAAGAACTCTCGAAGCTGACCGTTCTTGAAGCCGCTGAACTCTCGAAGGCCCTCGAAGAAGCATGGGGCGTTTCGGCCGCTGCTGCTGTTGCTGTTGCCGCACCTGCTGGTGGCGCTGCTGCACCGGCTGCTGAAGAGCAGACCGAATTCGACGTCATCCTGACCGGCGACGGCGGCAAGAAGATCCAGGTCATCAAGGAAGTCCGCGCCATCACTTCGCTCGGCCTGACCGAAGCGAAGACCCTGGTGGAAAGCGCTCCCAAGGCGATCAAGGAAGGCGTCAGCAAGGCTGAAGCCGAAGACATCAAGGCGAAGATCGAAGCAGCCGGCGGCACCGTCGAGCTCAAGTAATCTTCTGCTCCTGCGGCTCCGGTCGCAGGGATGAAAAGAAAGGGCGGTCTGCTTCGTGCAGGCCGCCCTTTTTTCGTGTCTGGTGTTGGTAGGGGGTCACGCGAAGACGCGAAGGCGCGAAGTTTTCAGTTCTCCGGCGAAGTGGCGATAGGGCGGACGCGGTCCACGACGTCCCTCGACTTCGCTCGGGAACACGGGAGGTGGGCACGTCCCCGCGGTTTGCTACGCGCAAGCGGATACTCCCGGGGAAATGGCATTTCGCACTCCCCTTGGCCGTCTGTCCCGAGCGAAGTCGAGGGACGTTGTGTGCCAGGGTTTGCGATTACATCCTCTTCGCGCCTTCGCGGCTTCGCGTGAAACTAGATCTTAGCTGCGCAGCAACTCGTTGATTCCGGTCTTGGAGCGAGTCTGCGCGTCCACCGTCTTCACGATCACCGCGCAATAGAGCGACGGGCCGGGCGAGCCATCGGGCAGCGGCTTGCCGGGCATCGATCCGGGGACGACCACCGCATAGGGCGGCACCTTGCCGTAATGCACTTCGCCGGTGGCGCGGTCGACGATCCTGGTCGACGAACCCAGATACACGCCCATCGAAAGCACCGCGCCTTCGCCGACGATCACGCCTTCGGCGACTTCGGAGCGCGCGCCGATGAAGCAGTTGTCCTCGATGATCACCGGGCCCGCCTGGAGCGGCTCGAGCACGCCGCCGATGCCGACGCCGCCCGAGATGTGGACGTTGCGGCCGATCTGCGCGCAGCTGCCCACCGTGACCCAGGTGTCGACCATCGTTCCTTCACCGACATGCGCGCCGATGTTGACGAAGCTGGGCATCAGCACCGCGTCCTTGGCGATGAACGCGCCGCGGCGGACGATCGAGCCGGGCACCGCGCGGAAACCCGCTGCCTTGAACTCGTCGGCCTGCCAGCCGTCGAACTTGCTGGGCACCTTGTCCCACCAGTGCGCGCCGCCGGGGCCGCCGCCGATTTCTGCCATCGGGTTCAAACGGAACGAGAGCAGCACCGCCTTCTTGAGCCACTGGTTGACCTGCCAGCCGCCCTTGCCGTCGGGCTCGGCGACGCGCGCCACGCCGCTGTCGAGCAGCGCGATGGCTTCGGCGACATCACGGCCCACCGCGCTGCCGGGGCTGGTGTCGAGGCTGTCGCGGCCGTCCCAGGCGGCTTCGATGCGGGTCTGGAGTGTGTCGGTCATCGGGCAGTCTCCTGTGTCAGCGCGGTGAGCCACTCGCCCAGCGCGCTTATCTCATGGTCGATAAAGTCGTGTTCGGCCTCATGCGTGCCGCCATCCGATCCGTTGTTCATCCACACCGTGGTCATGCCCAATTGCTTGGCGGGCTTGAGGTTGCGCGCGAGATCATCGACGAACAGCGCCGTGTGCGGATCGATCGCCAGGCTGTCGACCAGGCTGGCATAGGCCGCGGCATGCGGCTTGGGCTGGTATTGCGTCGCGTGGATGTCGTGGATCGCCTCGAACTGGTCGCGCAGGCCGAGCCGGTCGAGCACGCGGCCTGCATAGGTCACGTCGCCGTTGGTGAAGATCAGCTTGCGCCCGGGAAGCTGCGCCAGCCCCGCTGCGGTAACCGGGCAGGGCTCGATGCGGCCCATGTCGATATCGTGGACATAATCGAGGAAATGGTGCGGATCGACGCCGTCGTCGAGCATCAGCCCGGCCAGCGTGGTGCCGTGCTGGTAGTAATAGGCCTTCTGGATGCGCCGCGCCTCGATCAGATCGACCTGCATCAGATCGGCGACATAGGTCCCCATGCGCTCGTCGATCAGCGCGAACAGGTCCGTCTCCGCCGGGTAGAGCGTGTTGTCCAGATCGAAGATCCAGGTGCGGACGTGATCGAAGGGCGGGCGCATGATGGAATTGCGCCTAGACCGGCGCGGGCGCGTCGGCAAGCCGCCATTCGGCCTGCACGTGCGCGTCCTGCTCGTGCGGGATGCGGGCGGCGCGCTCCGCCTCCCAGCGTGCCGGGTCGAGCGCGGCCAGCGCCCACACCGCCGCGCCGCGCACCACCGGGTCGGCATCGTCGAGCAGCGCCGCGACCGCCGGGGCCAATGCCGGATCCCCGCTATTGCCCGCCGCCACGGCCGCATTGCGCACCATCCGCACCCGCCCGCTGCGCTTGATCGGCGAACCGGCAAACACAGTGCGGAACTGCGCATCGTCGAGTGCGAGCAGATCGGCGAGCGAGGGCGCGGCAAGCTCGGCGCGCGGCAGGAACGCCTGGTTGCGGTGCGCGGCATCGGCAAACTTGTTCCACGGGCAGACCGCGAGGCAATCGTCGCAGCCATAGACATGGTTGCCGATCCCGGCGCGCAGTTCGGCGGGGATGGGCCCGGCATGCTCGATCGTCAGATACGAGATGCAGCGCCGCGCATCGAGCCGGTAGGGCGCGGGAAAAGCGTTTGTCGGGCAGACGTCCTGGCAGGCGGTGCACGATCCGCACAGATCCTGGCTCGCGCCGCTCGGCTCGAGTTCCAGCGTAGTGTAGATCGCGCCCAGGAACAGCCAGCTGCCGTGGCGGCGGCTGACGAGGTTGGTGTGCTTGCCTTGCCAGCCCAGCCCCGCCACCATCGCCAGCGGCTTTTCCATGACCGGTGCGGTATCGACGAACACCTTGACCTGAACGTCGTCGCCTTGCTCGACCAGCCAGCGCGCAAGCGCCTTGAGCGCGGTCTTGACCGTCTTGTGGTAATCGCCGCCCTGCGCATAGACCGATATCCGCCCCAGGCCCGGATGCTCGGCCAGCGCGAACGGATCGCGCGCAGGCGCATAGCTCATCCCCAGCATGATCACAGATCGCACGTCGCTCCACAGCGTGGCAGGGTCGGCGCGCTGGTCGCTGCGCGCCTCCATCCACAGCATGTCGCCATGGCAGCCCTTGGCGAGCCAGTCTTGCAGCCGCGCGGAGGTCTGCGGCCCCAGGCTCGCGGGCGCAATCGCGCAATCGGCAAAGCCCAGCCGCGCGGCCTCTGCTGCAATGTTCGCCTCAAGGTTTTTCTTGCCGCTAACCATATTTGTCCGCTACCCGATTAAGGCCTTTCCACCAAGACCGATGGGCTATCCGTTGACCCCGCCCAAAACCCCAATGCCCAAGGACCAGCCGTGACCGCCAATGCCATCGAAGCGCGCGGGCTGGTCAAGATCTTCGGAAAGCAACGCGCGGTCGACGGGGTCGACCTCACCGTCCCCGCCGGCAGCATCTTCGGCATCCTGGGCCCCAATGGCGCAGGCAAGACCACCACCTTGCGGATGCTGCTGGGGATCGTCGATCCGGACGAGGGCACGCGGACATTGCTGGGCACCGATCATCCGCTCGACGTTGCCAAGCGCGTGGGCTATCTGCCCGAGGAGCGCGGGCTGTATCCTTCGATGAAGGCCTATGACGCGATCGCCTTCATGGGCGCGCTGCGCGGGCTGCCGCTGGCCGAGGGGCGCAGGCGGGGCAGGGCGATGCTTGAGGAGCATGGCCTGGGCAAGGCGGCCGACAAGGAAGTGCGCACGCTCTCCAAGGGCATGGCGCAGACGGTGCAGTTGCTCGGCACCCTGGTGCACGATCCCGAGTTGATCGTGCTCGACGAGCCGTTCTCGGGGCTCGACGCGCTCAACCAGGCCAAGCTCGAGCGGCTGATCCGCGCGCAGGCGGACAAGGGCGTCACCGTGATCTTTTCCACTCATGTCATCGCGCACGCCGAACGGCTGTGCGAGCGTATCGCGATCATTGCCGGCGGCAAGGTGCCGTTCACCGGATCGGTATCGGAAGCGCGCGATCGCCTCCGCCCGCAGGTGCGGCTGGAGACGCGGTCGCTCGACGGGCCATGGCGCGCGGCGCTGCCCGCCGATGCCGCGCCCGAGGGACATTTCTGGCACTTCACGCTTCCCGAGACCGGGGTCGAGCCGCTGCTGCGCGCGCTGATCGAGGGTGAGGCGGGGATTCAGTCGCTGTCGATCGAACGCCCAGGGCTGCACGATGCGTTCGTCGCGATCGCCGGCGCCGATGCCGCGCGACAGCTTGAGGAAGAAGCGCTGCAGGAGGGTTCCGATGCCTGAGCTTTTGCGCGCCGCCTGGGTGATCGCCCGGCGCGATTTCGCCGCGATCATCTTTTCCAAGGCGTTCTTCTTCTTCCTGCTGGGTCCCGTCTTTCCGCTTGCGATCGGCATTGCGGCGGGCAGCATCGGCGGGCAGGTCGCGCGCGATATCGACCGGCCCAGCTTCGCGCTGGTGATGGCTGCGCCCGATTCAGAGGCCGCGCTGGCGGCGCGCACCGCGCTCGCCACGCAATTGGGCGAGGCCAGGGTGCCGGTGCTGGTCGCTCGCCAGGCCGGCCAGCCAGAACGCCTGCTCGATGCGACACAGGACACCCGCTTTCTGGGCGTGCTCACCGGAAGCCTCGCAGACCCGCAGCTGATCGGTACCGCAGCCGAGATCGAGCGCTGGCAGGGTCCGCTCGAGCTGCTGGTCGAGCGCGCGCGCGCCGGGCAGGCGGCGCAGCCCGCAAAGCTTGAAACTCGCGCGGTCGCGCAAAGCTCGGGCGCGCAGGAGCAGGGGCGTCTGGTCACCGCGCAGGTCGGCCAGGCGCTGCTGGTGCTGCTCACCATGCTGCTCGCAGGGATGGTGCTCTCCAATCTGGTCGAGGAAAAGACCAACAAGATCATCGAGATCCTGGCGGCCGCGGTACCCATCGATGCGATCTTTCTGGGCAAATTGTTCGCGATGCTGGGCATGGCGCTGATCGGTATCGCCTGCTGGGCGGGGCTGGCGGTGATCGCGATCGTGCTCGCGGGCAACGGCATGCCGCAGCTGCCCGCGCCCGCGACCGGATGGCCGATGTTCCTGACGCTGGGCGTTGCCTATTTCGCGATGGCCTATCTGCTGCTGGGATCTTTGTTCCTCGGCATCGGCGCGATGGCGACCACGGTGCGCGAGGTGCAGACGCTGTCGATGCCCGCGACCATGGGTCAATTGCTGTTCTTCTTCCTCGCGTCCTATTCGGTCACCCGGCTGGGCGAGCCTATCGAGATCTTTGCCGCGGCGTTCCCGTTCAGCTCGCCCTTCGCGATGCTGGCGCGCGCGGCGCAGGAGCCCGATGTGCTGCAGCATCTGCTGGCCCTGGGCTGGCAGGCGGCGTGGGTGCTGCTGCTGATCCGCTTCGGCGCGCGGCTGTTCCGCCGCAACGTGCTCAAATCGGGCGGCGGCGCCAAGCGCGGGCTCATCGCCGGGCTGATGGCGAAACCCTGAGCGATACTGGCCCTGAAACGCAAAGGGGCCGCGCATCGCTGCACGGCCCTTTGGTAATTTCTGCCCGGCGAGGGATCAGTACATGTGCTGGCCGCCGTTGATCGACAGCGTCGACCCTGTGACGAACGCGGCTTCCTCGGCGGTGAGGAAGACGACGCCGCGCGCGATTTCCTCGGCCTGGCCCAGACGTCCGACCGGGATCTGAGCCACGATCTTGTCCATCACGTTCTGCGGGATGGTCGAGAGCATTTCGGTGGCGATATAGCCCGGCGCGATCGCGTTGGCGGTGACGCCATAGCGCGCGCCTTCCATCGCCAGCGACTTGGTAAAGCCGTGGATGCCCGATTTGGCGGCGGCATAGTTGACCTGACCGATCTGGCCGCCCTGGCCGTTGACCGATCCGATGTTGACGATGCGGCCCCAGCCGCGGGTGCGCATTCCGGGGAAGCAAGCCTTGGCCATGTTGAAGCAGCCGGTGAGATCGACGCGGATCACCTCGTCCCACTGTTCCCAGGTCATCTTCATCATCGTCGCGTCGCGGGTGATGCCGGCGTTGTTGACCAGGATGTCGACCGGGCCGTGATCGGCCTCGATCTTGGCGACCGCATCCATGCTCTGCTGGTGGTCACCGACATCCCATTTCTGCACGGCGATGCCGGTCCGCTTGGAAAAGGCGCTGGCGGCTTCGTCATTGCCACCGTAGCTGGCGATAACCCGTGCGCCTGCATCCTTGAGCGCCAGGCTGATCGCCTCGCCAATGCCGCGCGTTCCGCCGGTTACGATTGCAATTCTGCCCATGCATACTCTCCTGTCTCGCCCGTGAATCAAGGCTTTCGCGGCCACACTAGGAAGCCGCGGCAGGCAAGACAAGTTGACGCTCGCGAAAAGCGTGGGCGCGGTGGGTGTACGATCTCGTCATTCCCGCGAACGCAGGAATCCCGCTTCTGCACAAACGACTGCGCAAGAGCGGGACCCCCGCGTTCGCGGGGGTGACGGCGATGAAGCCAGCCCAATGCTCAACGAAAAAGGGCGGCACCATATGGTACCGCCCCTTGTTCGTTCTGGCGCTGATCCGCCCTTACTTCGTGCGCAGGCGCACCGGCAGGAACTGTGGCTGGCCGGTGCGGCGCTGGACGCGCAGCAGCACGGCTTCACGGTTGGCAGCGCGCGCCTCGGCGATCACCCGGTCGACATCCGCTCCGGTCACGACCGGACGGTTGTTGATCGAAAGGATCACGTCGCCGCGGCGGATGCCCTTGGTCGCGGCATCGCCCGAAGGATCGACCGCGGCCACCACGACACCCTTGAGCTCGGGCGGAACGCCGATCTGCCGCGCGATCTGCGGGGTCAGTTCGGTCACCGCCATGGCCAGCGCCTGGCGGGTGGCCTGCTCGCTGACCTGTTCGTCCTGATCGGAGAAGTCCTCGGCAGCTTCGGGGTTGAATGCCTGAGCGTTGAGCTCCTCTTCGCTCGGCCGCTTGCCGACCGTCGCGGTCAGCGTCATCCGCTCGCCGTTGCGCACCACCACGACGGGGATGCGCTTGCCTGGGGCGGTGTTGGCGACGATGAACGACAGCGTCTGATCAGGGGTGACGTCCTTGCCGTCGACCGACACCACGACATCTCCTGCCTTCAGCCCGGCCTTCTCCGCCGGTTCACCCGGTTCGACGCGCTGGATGAACTCGCCGCGCTTCTTGGGCAGGCCCAGCGAGGCGGCAAGATCATCGGTCAGCGGCGTGATGCCGACGCCCAGATAGCCGCGTTCGATCGCGGTTCCGCTGCGCAGCTTCTCGACGATGGGTGCGGCGACTTCGGCAGGGATCGCAAAGCCGATGCCGACGCTGCCGCCGGTGGGCGAGATGATCGCGTTGTTGATGCCGATGACGTTGCCGTTGAGATCGAACATCGGGCCGCCCGAATTGCCCCGGTTGATCGCGGCGTCGGTTTGCAGATAGCGGTCATAGGCGCCGCCCTGGCCGGTGTTGCGATAGACCGCCGAGATGATTCCCGAGGTCACCGTGCCGCCCAGGCCGAAGGGATTGCCGATCGCGAGGATCCAGTCGCCGACGCGTGCCTTGGTCGAATCGCCGAAGCGCACGAACGGGAACGGCTTGGTGCCCGAGATCTTGAGCACGGCAAGGTCGGACTGCGGATCGCGGCCGATCAGCCGGGCGGGATATTCGGTGCCGTCGGGCATGGTCACGGTGATCGATTCGACCGAGGCATTGCCTTCGGCGGCGATCACGTGGTTGTTGGTGACGACATAGCCATCGGCCGAGATGATGAAGCCCGATCCCAGCGACTGCGCCTCGCGGGTGCCGCCACCACCGCCGCCTTCGGGCGCGCCGAACAGGCCGCCGAACGGGGTTCCGGCAAAGGGATTGTTGGCCACGCGCACCCGCTGGCGGGTGGAGATGTTGACCACCGCAGGTTGCAGCTGTTCGGTGAGGTCGGCAAAGCTCATCGGCGCGCCGGGGCGCGGGGCGGCTGCCATCATCGCGCTCTGGTCGTTCTGGGCGACCTGCGCGCCCAGTGGCTGGCCGGTGGCCAGCACGATGGCGCTGCCACCAAGCAAAAGGGCTGACGTCACTGCATAAGCGTATCGCACGTGTGATTCCTCTTCATGTCTTAAGACGCGACCACCGGCTTCCCCAGAACACCGACAAGCCGGTGCAAAACCTTGGTACGTCCGGTTTGCAACCCGCGCCTGAACGCAGATTGAATGGTGCGGCGCATCAGGTGCGCCGCACCGGTTTAGCGATTACCCCGACCCTGGAATTCGCGCAGATATTCGTTGTTGGGCGACAGGATGATCGAGGTTTCGCCCGATCCACCCAGGAACGTCCGTTCATAGCTCTGCATTGCACGGTAGAATTCATAGAAGGACGCATCCTTGCCAAAGCTGTTGGCATAGGTACGTGATGCGGATGCATCGGCCTCGGCGCGGATGATCTGCGCGTTCTTCTGGCCCTGCGCGGTGATGGTGCGTGCTTCCTGCTCGCGCGCGGTGCGCATCCGCTGGAACGCGCTCTGCAGCGGTGTGCCCTGCGGCAGGTCGGCGCGCTTGATCTGCACGTCGACGATCTGCGCGCCGTACTGCGATGCGATGCGGTCGAGCCCGGCCTGGATGCGATCCATGATGCCGCCGCGCTCGGGGCTCAACAGCGCCGCGAACTGGCGCTTGCCCAGCTCGTTGCGCAAGGCCGATCCCAGGATCGGGCGAAGCTCTGCCGCGACCCGCTCGACGCTTCCGGCAGAGACGTACATCCGCTCGGGGTCGACGATCCGGAAGCGCGCATAGGCATCGACCTCAAGCCGCAACTGGTCGGTGGAGAGCACCTGCTGCTGCTCCATCTCGACCGCGATCACGCGCTTGTCGACCCAGACGATCTGTTCGGCAAACGGAATGCGCGCGATCAGGCCCGCGCCGGTCTGGCCGAATTCCTCGTTCTCGCGATAGACGTTGAAGGTGCGCACCGGCTGTCCGAAGCGGACGATCACCGCCTGCTTGGTTTCGGGCACCACCGCGACCGAACTTGCCAGCACGATCAGCAGCAGTGCGAGCAGACCGAGCAGCAGCATCGGGCGTTGCATCATCGATCCCATCAGCGTGCCTCCCCGGTCGCTGGCGCTGGCGGCGCAGGGGTCGCTTCCACCCGCTTGCGCAGCTCCGGCAGCGGCAGATAGGGGACGACATTGCCCGGTTCGATGATCGTCTTGTCAAGCTTGGACAGTACCCGCTCCATGGTTTCGTAATACATGCGCCGACGCGTCACTTCGGGCGCCATGCGGTATTCCTCGTAGACCTTGTCGAACGCGGCGGCCTCGCCCTGTGCGGCAGCGGTGAGCTGCTGGGCATAAGCGCGCGCCTCGTTGAGGAAGGTCTGCGCTTCCTGCTGCGCGGCGGACACCGCCTTGAATGCTTCGTTGACGGCTTCGGGCGGGTCGGCCTTCTTGATCGCGACGCCCTGGACCTGGATGCCCGAGCGATAGCCATCGAGCAGCTCCTTCATCCGCTGCTCGACCTTCTGCTCGACCTCGATACGGCCAGGGCCGATCGCATCGTCGAGCGTCACTTCGGCCACGCTGGCGCGCATCGCGGCTTCTGCCGCTTCGCGGATGGTCGCTTCGGGGTCGGCCAGCTGGAACAGGTAAAGCGTGGGGTCCTTGATCGTCCAGCGCACCGAATAGGCAAGGTCCACCAGGTTCTGGTCGCCGGTGAGGATCAGGTTTTCCTGCGTCCCTGCGGCGGGGATGTCGATGGTGCGGATGTTCTGGACATCGACGACCTCGAACGATTCCACCGGCGAGGGCAGCGTCATCGCGATGCCGGGTTCCAGCGTGCGCGAGTAGGAGCCCAGGAACGAGACCACGCCGCGCTCCTGCGGGCCGACACGGTGGATGCTGGTGAGCAGCAGCCACAGCACGAAGATCAGGCCGATGGCGATGGGAAGATAGCTCTTGCCGTTGGGTCGCCGGGGCAGGCCGCCAAAGCCGCCGCCACCAAAGCCGCCGCCGCCACCGCCGCGCCGCTTGAACAACTCTTCGATATTGGATGCCTTGCGGCCACCGGTGGGACTGGCCCCTGCGGGCTGCCACGGATTGCGCGGGCCGCCACCGCTGCCATTGTCTGCGCCACCTCCGGATCCGGAATCGCCGGAGCCGCCCGAACCTCCCGATCCGCCGCCCCAGGGGCTGTTGTTGGCCATAGTCACAATGTTGGAAAACCAGCCGGTCAGTCTTGTCATACTCTCTTTATAGGACGTGACTCCGATAAAAACAGGGGTTTCATGCGCATCTGTTTTGCGGACACGCGCATTTCGTCTAGGCAGGGCAGGGGCTTGCCGGATGATGGTGCGCCGCTTTATGCGCTTGGGACGAATATGGCAGAGCTGAACGAAATCGAAACCGCTGCAGCCGCGGCGAGCGAGGGCAGGGCGAGTGGCGTGCGGCTGCGCGAAGGCGGCGTGGTCTCGCTGGTGCTCGATGTCGGCGGGCTCGATGGCCTCGCCCGCGACCGCATGGAGATCGCGCTAAAGGGCGCGCTGCTCAAGCTCGAGGGCGTCACCAAGGTTCAGGTCGCGATGACCGCAGAGCGCCGCCCGCCGCGGCTGATCGTGGTCGGCTCGGGCAAGGGTGGGGTGGGCAAATCCACCTTTTCCGCCAATCTGGCGGTGGCGATGCACCGCGCCGGGCGCAAGGTCGGGTTGGTCGATGCCGATATCTACGGTCCCAGCCAGCCGCGCCTGTTCGATTGCGAGGATGTCAAACCCACCGCGCGCGACGACAAACTGGTGCCGGTGCCCAACGATTATGGCGTGCCACTGCTCTCGATGGGCCATATCGTGCCGCAGGGTCAGGCCATCGCTTGGCGCGGACCGATGGCGGGCAAGGCGCTCGACCAGCTGATCAACGCGCAATGGGGCGATGTCACCGACATCATCGTCGATCTGCCACCGGGCACCGGCGATGTGCAGCTTTCGATGCTGCAGAAGCACAAGCCGGCTGGCGCAGTGATCGTCTCCACCCCACAGGATCTGGCGTTGATGGACGCGGTGCGCGCGATCAGCCTGTTCGAGCAGGGCAGCATTCCGATCATCGGGCTGATCGAGAACATGGCGGGCTATGTCTGCCCGCATTGTGGCGAGCTGTCCGATCCCTTCGGCATCGGCGGTGCGGAAGCGGCGGCCAAGTCGATGAACCTGCCGTTCCTGGGCCGCGTCCCGCTCGACATGGTGATCCGCCGGTCGAGCGATGCGGGCGTGCCCCCGGCATCGGGCGAGGGGCTGATCTCCGACAGCTTCGCCGCGATTGCAGGCCGCATCTCGACCTGGATCGACAACCGGTTCGGGCCGGCAGGCTGAACATGGTGCAGATCACGCGGCGCGGCCTGCTGATCACCGCAGCCGCGGGCACCGGACTGACGGTCGCCTGGGCGCTGTGGCCGCGCCGCTATGACAATCCGCCCGCGATGCAAGGCGACGAGGCGGTGTTCGGCGCGTATCTGCGCATCGCCGCCAACGGCACCGTGATCGTCAGCAATCCGCATTGCGAAATGGGGCAGGGGGTGGGCACCGTGCTCGCGCAGATCGTTGCCGAAGAGCTGGGCGCGGACTGGCGGACGATCGCGATCGAGCCCGCGCCGCCGGTTCCGGTGTTCGCCAACACCATGCTCGCGAGCGAATGGGCGCCGCTGCTGCTGCCCCCGGTGCTGGCGCTGCAGCCCGATGCCAACGACATTCTGATGCGCCGCTGGGCCGCGATGCGCGAGTTCGTGGTGACCGCAGGCGATACCGAGGTCACCGCTTATGAGGCGGGATACCGCGCAGCGGCGGCGACCGCGCGCTCGCTGCTGTGTCAGGCGGCAGCGGACCGATGGGGCGCAACGGTCGAGGAAACCGATACCCGCGACGGTTTCGTCGTCTGGGGCAACGAGAAGCTGCGCTTCGCCGAACTCGCTGCCGAGGCGGTGGGCTATGCCGTTCCCGATCCTGCACCTTTGCGCACCACGCTGCCGGGCAATGTCCGCGCCGAGCCGGTGGGCGATGCGCCGCCCTTTGCTCGGTTGGACCTGCCCGGCAAGGTCGATGGCAGCGCGACCTTTGCGGGCGATGTCCGCCTGCCCGACATGGTCTATGCCGCGATCCGTCAGGGACCGGTGGGCGCGACCGCCCTGGTCAGCGTCGACCGCAAGCTGGCCGATGGCGTGACCGGGCTGATCGACATCGTCCAGGGCGACGACTGGGTCGCGGCGGCGGCGACCAGCTGGTGGGCGGCGGACAAGGCGGTCAACCGCCTGCGCCCGCGCTTCCGCCACAGCGGCAAACAGCGCAGCGGCGAGGATGTCGCCGAATTGCTCGCCAAGGCGATTCAAGGCAAGGGCGGCGATTCGGGCACCGGCTATCGGATGATCGAACGCGGCGAGGGCGATGCGGGCTTTGCCGGGGGCAGGGGGCTGGCGGCGCGCTATGCCATCGCCGCCGCGCCGCATGCGACGCTCGAAACCGGTGCGGTCACCGCGCGCTTCGCCGACAACCGGCTGGAACTGTGGGTGGCGAGCCAGGCGCCGTCAGCCGCACGGCGGCGTGCGGCCAAGGCGCTGGGCATCGCGGCTGCCAATGTGCAGATCTATCCGATGCCCGCAGGCGGGTCGTTCGACCGCAGGCTCGATGACGATCTGGTCGCGCCCGCCGCAATCCTGGCACGCGACCTGCGCCGACCGGTGCAGCTCACCCGCTCGCGGCAGGAAGAGGCGGTGCGCGATCCCGTCCGCACGCCCGTCGCGGCGCGCGTCGCGGCGCTGATCGACGAACAGGCGAACATCTCGGCGCTCTCGGTCAAGATCGCCTGCCCGCCCAGCGCGCGCGAATCGGCGCAGCGGCTGTTGAACGATTCGCACGGCATGGAGGCGATCGGCGATACCAGCGGCGATGCCGACCGGATGGCGGTTTCCGGCGCGATGGTGCCTTATGACATCGCGAACATCGCGATCGATCATTATCCGGTGCGGATCGACATCCCCACCGGGCGCTGGCGCGGCAATGGTGCGAGCTATGGCGTGTTCGTCACCGAATCGTTCATCGACGAGCTGGCCGCGCAGGCGCGGCGCGAGCCCTTGTCGTACCGGGTGCAGATGCTGGGGCAGAACATCCGCCTCGCCAACTGCCTGACGCGCGTCGCGGGGCTCGCCGAATGGGACGGCGGGCTCGACAACAGCGGCCAGGGCGTCGCCTGCTGCAGCTGGAACGGCGCGCACATCGCGGTCGTCGCCAGCGCCTCGCGCGGCGGCAGCGGTACAGATGGCGCAGGCGCGCGCGGCGGCTTTCGGGTCGAGCGATTGTCCGCGGTGGTCGATGCCGGGCGCATCATCAATCACGACATAGCCTTGCAACAGATCGAGGGCGGCATGATATTCGGCCTTGCGATGGCGATGGGGTGCGCCACCGGCTGGACCGATGGTTATCCCGATGCCAGCGCCTTGAGAGACCTTTCCCTGCCGCAACTGGCCGACATACCGGAGATCCGCGTGGACTTTATCGAGAGCCAGGAGCCGCCTGCGGGCCTTGGCGAGATCGGCGTGCCTGCTGTCGCGCCCGCGATTGCCAACGCGCTCGCCTCTGCCACCGGCTTGCGCTTCCGCCAGCTGCCATTGCTGTCAGGTGGCCTGTGAGCGATTTCGATATTTCCAGGTCGGGAATGCAGCCCGATGCCGATCACCCGCCGATCCTGAAGCCCCGCATCGGCGTGCTGCTGATCAATCTGGGTACGCCCGCAGCGCCGACGACCAAGGCGGTGCGCGATTATCTGGGCGAGTTCCTCTCGGACAAGCGCGTGGTGGAAATCCCCGCGATCGTCTGGCAGCCCTTGCTGCGCGGGGTAATCCTCAACACCCGCCCGCAGAAATCCGCCGCTGCCTATGCCGAGGTGTGGACCGACCAGGGCTCGCCGCTAGCCGTGTATTCGCGCAGGCAGGCCGAGGCGCTCAAGGCGCGGCTGGGCGATGCGGTGCTGGTCGATTACGCGATGCGCTATGGCCAGCCCTCGATCGAATCGCGGATCAAGGCAATGAAGGAGGCAGGGTGCGACCGCATCCTGCTCGCCCCGCTCTATCCGCAATATTCGGGCGCGACCACCGGCACCGCCAACGACAAGGCTTTCGAGGTCTTGCAGGCGATGCGCTGGCAGCCCGCGATCCGCACCTTGCCCGCCTATCATGATGACCCGGCGCATATCGATGCCTTGAAGCGCAACATCGAGCACGCGATCGCCTCGCTCGATTTCGTTCCGCAAGAGATCGTCACCAGCTTCCACGGCATGCCGCTGCGCACGCTGCATCTGGGCGATCCCTATCACTGCCAGTGTCGCAAGACCGCGCGGCTTTTGAGCGAGGCGATGGGGCGCGAGCTGGTCGTCTCGTTCCAGTCGCGCTTCGGCCGCGCCAAATGGCTCGAGCCCGCGACCGACGCGACGCTCGAGGCGCTGGGCAAGAAGGGCATCAAGCGCATCGCGGTGGTCGCGCCCGGCTTTTCGGTCGATTGCCTCGAGACGCTCGAGGAGCTGGCGATCCAGGGCCGCGAGCAGTTCGAACACGCCGGCGGCGAGAAGTTTGCGTACCTGCCGTGCCTCAACGCCAGCGGCGAGGGCATGGACATGCTCGAAACGCTCGTGCGCCGCGAACTGGGCGGGTGGATATAGGTCTTTACAGGCCCACCCCGCGCGGCAAGCCGCGCTGCCCCTCCCGCAAGCGGGAGGGGAGAGGGACAGCGCAACATTCTCCCCTACCGCTTGCGGGAGGGGTGGCTGAGGCAAAGCCGAAGCCGGGGTGGGCCTGAGAGCACCGCCCCCAACAGTTTACATCACCGCTCCCTCGACTTGCCCCTGCTCTCGCGGCATACATCCGCAAACAGCAGCTGCGGGGAGCACCACCTATGTCCGATATCTTTCTAGGCCTTGGCGGCGGGGAGCGGCAGGTGCTCGTGCTTGCCCGTGCCAACCGGCACGGCATGGTCGCGGGCGCCACCGGCACCGGCAAGACCGTGACATTGCAGGGGATCGCCGAGAGTTTTTCGGCCGAGGGCGTTCCGGTATTCGTCGCCGATGTGAAGGGGGACCTTGCCGGGATCGCGATGCCGGGCTCACCCACTCACAAGGCGCATGACAAGCTTGTCTCGCGCGCCGCCGAGATCGGGCTCGAGGGCTTTGCCTATTCGGACAACCCCGCGATCTTCTGGGACCTTTATGGCGAACAGGGCCACCCGATCCGCACCACGATCAGCGAGATGGGGCCGCTGCTGCTCGCGCGGCTGATGGGATTGAACGATACCCAGGAAGGCGTGCTCAACATCGCCTTCCGCTATGCCGATGAGAAGGGCCTGCTGCTGCTCGATCTGGCCGATCTGCAATCGGTACTGGCCTATACCGCCGAGAATGCGAGCGAGCTGTCGGCGCGGTTCGGCAATGTCACCAAGGCTAGCGTCGGCACCATCCAGCGGCAATTGCTCCAGCTCGAAAGCCAGGGCGCCGCGCAGTTCTTCGGTGAACCCGCGCTCGAGATCGACGATTTCCTGTGCTGCGACGACCAGGGGCGCGGCTATATCAACGTGCTTGCCGCCGACAAATTGATGCAGAGCCCCAAGCTCTATGCGACCTTCCTGTTGTGGCTGCTGTCCGAGCTGTTCGAGACGCTTCCCGAGGTCGGCGATCCCGAAAAGCCCAAGCTCGTGTTCTTCTTCGACGAGGCACATCTGCTGTTCGATGACGTGCCGCAGGCGCTCGAGGAGAAGATCGAGCAGGTCGTCCGGCTGATCCGTTCCAAGGGCGTGGGCGTCTATTTCATCACCCAGAACCCGATCGATATCCCTGAAAAGGTCGCAGGCCAGCTGGGCAACCGGGTGCAGCACGCGCTGCGCGCTTTCACCCCGCGCGACCAGAAGGCGATCAAGGCGGCAGCGGACACCTTCCGCATCAACCCCGATCTCGACGTCGAAACCGCGATCACCGAACTCAAGACCGGCGAGGCCCTGGTCTCGACATTGCTCGAGGACGGCTCGCCTTCGATCACCCAGCGCACCCTGATCAAGCCGCCGCGCTCGCGGCTCGGCCCGCTGACCCCCAAGGAGCGCGCGATCATCCAGTCGGTCTCGCCCTATGATGGCAAGTACGACACGCGGATCGAGCGCGAATCGGCGATGGAGGTGCTCGCGCAGAAGGCCGCCGACGCCGCCGCGGTCGCCGAGGAAGTCGAGGTCAAGGGCAAGGACGAGGTGGCGAAACAGCCGCGCAAGACGACATCGATCTGGGCCAAGGCGGGCAATGCCGCAGCCGGGGCCGCAGCCGCCTCGGCCGGCGCGGTGATCGCAGGCGCCATCCGCGGCAAGAAGAGCAGCGCGCGCCCGGGTGCGAGCGCGGCGAGTGCCGCTGCGGGCACCGTCGCGACCGAACTGGGCAAGGCGTTCGGCTTTCCGGGCCTCGGCCGGTTCGCGCGCAATCTATTGGGTGGGTTGATGCGATAGGACAATTTGACAGGCCTTGGCGCAACGTCCCTCGACTTCGCTCGGGAACGCGAAAAGGGCAGCGTCATTCCGCGTGGAGCACCCCACATCCGTTTGTCCCGAGCGAAGTCGAGGGACGTTGCGCCGACCAAAGCCTCAAACGCTCTGGATGTAATCCCTCAGCGCCGCGGCCTCGCTTTCGATCTTGTCGATGCGGTACTTCACCAGATCGCCGATCGAGACGAAGCCGATCAAAGTCGTGCCTTCGACCACCGGCAGATGGCGGATCCGCCTGCGGGTCATCAGCGAGAGCGCGGACATCACCGCGGTGTCGGGGGCAACGGTGATCGCGGGCGCGGTCATCGCCTTTTCGACCGGCTGATCGAGAATATCGGGGCCGTCGGAATGCAGCCGGTAGACCAGATCGCGCTCGGAGAAGATGCCGACCACCTCGCCGTCGCGCACTATCGGCAGCGCGCCGATGCGCTTTTCCGCGAGCAGGTTGGCCGCATCGCGCACGGTGGCATTGCAGGTGCATTGGTGGACCGCGCCATCGCGCCCGGACAGTATATTGGCAATGGTCATGACATGCGCCCTCCTAAGCGTTACGCCCGGTCCCTCTGACAAAGGCGGCAATGCAACGAGGTCCGCCATGGCGACTCAAGCAGAGCGATGGTCCCACGAAATGCTTGGAAAGAAAAGGCATCTCGACCTATATCCCCTTCCATGCCCCGCTTTTCCAATCTCGATGATCCCGACTATGCCCGCTTCGCCTGGCGCCGCTACTGGCGGGTGATGGGCTGGATGGCGGCGGCCACGGCCTTGGCTGTGGTGAGCATATTGGGCGTGCTATTCATGCTGCACGGCACCGTCTCGATCCACATGTACATCGCTGCGGCATTGGGCATAGGCTTTACGATGTTGCTGACCGCAGCGCTGATGGGGCTGGTGTTCCTGTCGAGCGGCACCGGCCATGACGAATCGATAGACGACGCGCTCGATCCCGAGTCCCCGTGACCGGGGCCGGAGTGCCGGGTGCCAACCGGGGGGTAATTCCATGACTGAGACCACCGATCGCCTGACCGAGTGTCGCGATCCCGTGTTGCGGGTGGTGCCCGCGCCTGCGGACATCAATTCCAACGGCCATATCTTCGGCGGCTGGGTGCTGGCGCAGATGGATATCGCAGGCGGCATCGTCGCGGGGCGCGAGACCCAGGGTCCGTGTGCCACCGTCGCCATCGAGGCGATGCAGTTCCTTGCGCCCATCCTGCTGCGCGACATCATCTCGGTCTATGCCGAGGTCGAGCGGGTGGGCCGCACCTCGATCGCGATCCGGATCGATGTCATCGCGACGCGCGGACGCGGCGAGCAGCAGGTGCGCGTGACCAGCGGGCTGTTCACCTTTGTCGCGCTCGATGACAACCACCGCCCCCGTCCGATCGAGCGCGAAACCCGGCTGGCCTGACGGTCGCAAACTCCCGCAAACGCTTGTCAGCCGCTGACAGAGCATTAGGGTCGCGCGCCATGAGCAGGCTTTTCATCTTCGGCATGGGCTACACCGCCTCGATCCTTGCGCAGCGGATGCGCGCCCAGGGCTGGCAGGTGCAAGGCACAGGCCGTGCAGGCGATACCGATTTTGCCGACAGCGCCGCCGTCCACGCCGCGCTGGCAGGCGCGAGCCACATCCTCTCGAGCGTTCCGCCCGATCGCGCCAGCGGCGCTGACCCGGTGCTCGCCGCTTATGCCGATGCGCTGCGCGCCGCGCCCGCGCGCTGGATCGGCTATCTGTCCTCGACTGGCGTCTATGGCGATGCGCGCGGGGCGTGGGTGGATGAAGGGGCGGCTGTCGGCACCGGCAGGCGCAACGCGCGCACCCAGGCCGATCTCGACTGGCAGGCGCTCGATTCGCGTGTGCATGTGCTGCGGCTGCCGGGGATCTACGGTCCCGGACGCAGCGCGCTCGACCGGGTGCGCGATGGCGGGGCCAAGCGAATCGCGATGCCCGGTCAGGTGTTCAGCCGGGTGCATGTCGACGATATCGCAGGCGGGGTGATCGCATCGTTTGCAGGCCCGGCGGGGGTGTACAATCTCGCCGACGACCTTCCCTGTTCGCAGAATCTGGTGATCGAGGCGGCCTGCCGCCTGCTCGACATGCCGCCGCCGCCGCTGCAGACGCTGGAGGAGGCGAACCTGTCGCCGATGGCTTTGGGCTTCTACGCCGAGAACCGCCGGGTGGCGAACGGCAAGGCGAAACGGTTGCTGGGCTGGGAACTGCGTTATCGGGATTACGAGGCGGGGCTCGCGGCGATTTTGGCGGGGGAGTGACCCCGCTCTCCCCTCCCGCAAGCGGGAGGGGTGGCCGCAGGCCGGGGTGGGCGCGAGCCGCAGGCGAGCGATATGCGCCATCCCTTACAGGCCCACCCCGCGCGGCAAGCCGCGTTGCCCCTCCCGCAAGCGGGAGGGGAGAGGGATCCTCCGCCACTTTTCGCCTCTCCCTTGATGGGAGAGGCAGCGAGACTTGGCAGTCCTGAGCTTGTCGAAGGGCTGCCAAGTCGCAGCGGTGAGGGTGATGGTTCGGCTGGGCACCGTAAAGCAATCCGGAGAGATCACCCCCACCCAACCCTCCCCCATCAAGGGGGAGGGCT
>VYKZ01000041.1_pt1 | contig 58681 bp, 59 predicted proteins | sample 5114421 | NCBI WGS metagenome assembly VYKZ01 (sample SAMN12291788, study PRJNA351875) | freshwater metagenome | isolation source: freshwater lake | place: USA: Michigan, Gull Lake | collected 2013-08-08 | reverse complement strand
GCGGCGCGGCGCGGGCCCGGCTGGCAGCGCGCGGCGCAGGTCCCCGGCGGGTTCAACGCGACGCCGCAGCGTGTCGCCGAAGCCCGCACCAGCGCGATCAGCATGGGCAATGCCGGGCGCAGCGATGTCGATATCGGCACCCGCGTCTTCCACCAGAAGTTCGGTTACGGGCTGGTGGCGGAAAAGGAAGGCAACAAGCTGGAGATCGATTTCGAGACTTCGGGTCGCAAGCGGGTGATCGACAGCTTTATCAGCCTCGCTTGATCACTTTCTGATCGTCACCCCCGCGAAGGCGGGGGTCCCGCTTCTGCGCCGACGTTCCGAAAAAAGCGGGATTCCCGCGTTCGCGGGAATGACGTAGTAGGGTAACGCGGCTCTCGCCTCAGCGTTTGCGGCTGTCCATGTACCACAGCGCTCCGTGCAGCGCGAAGCCGCCGCCCAGGCCTGCCAGAAAGCCGATCGAGGGCTGGCCCATCAATCCGCCGATGATCGTGCCCGCCAGAGTTCCCAGCGCCATGAACACCCCGCCGCCGCGCACGGGGGGGCGGTCTTCACCGCGGGCAGGGGATTTGGAAGTGTCGTTCTGCATGGGCATGCCCTTGCCACGGCTGGCCGTGATTTGCCAATGCGAAGTGAAGCAGGCGGCAGACATGAAATCCTAACACTGCGTTTACCACGCCGGTTGAGCCTTCTTCCATCGGCCAACCCTATACCTCATCGAACCGCCACCAGCAGGGGAGGCGGCAACGAGAATGGGGACACTACAGCGGCCATGAACCTGCCTTATATCGGAACCCGCGAAGCCTATGACGACGCCTGCATGCTACTCTCGCGCTTCGGCGAGACCGCCGGCCTCGAAGCCTCGGACCGCGCCGAAGCCGCCCGCGCGCGGGGCAACCACATCCACTTCTGCCACTGGCGCCAGATCGAACGGCTGCTGGTGATCATGACGATCGACCAGAGCATCGGGACGATCCACTAAAGCGCGCACCAATTGACGACCGTCAGACTCTTGCCGTTCGACGCGGGCGCGCCGATCGACTAAAGGCACGCCAGCGCGGGTAACGTTCGCGATCGTGAAAGCGAACATCCCGCATGCTGAAATCTGCTTTTCTGATGCTCATTTTCGCGCTGGCCTGTGCGGCTTCGCCTGCCGCCACCACGCGCGAATTCCAGCCCTGCCGCGATGCCGACGACTTTCCCGCGCTTGCCGGAACTTTCTGCGCCGAATCCGTGGTGCCGATGCACCCGGCGAGGGACACGGCTTCGGCCGACGCCGCCACCGTCACGCTGTTCGTCCGCAAATTTCCAGCGCTTGGCGTGCGCAGATCGCGCGGCCAGGTCTGGCTGATCGCAGGTGGCCCTGGCGAATCGGGTGCGTCCCTCTATCCGGCGCTGCCAGCGTTCCGCGCTGCGTTCGCCGGGTATGACCTGATGGTTCCGGATCATCGCGGCACAGGCTTTTCGTCGAAGCTGTGCCCGGTCGAGGAGGCTCCCGAGAGTGCCGATGGCATCGCGCTGGCTGGAGCCGAATGGGGCGGGTGTATCGGCGCGATGCACGGTGATGTGCCGCGCGCCCATGGCTTCACGATCAGCAATGCCGCGCACGATCTGGCCACGCTGATCACCCAGCACCGGACGCGTGGCAGGGTCTACGTTTATGGCGTGTCCTACGGGACCCAGCTGGTGGTGCGGATGATGCAGGTTGCGCCGCCCCGGCTTGACGGGATCGTCCTCGATGGTCTGGTCCCGCCCGAGACCGCGCCGCAATGGGACCTGAGCCATCGCACCGACATCGTCGATGCAGTCGGTCGCCGGTTGCTGAGTCCGGATCAGACGCAGCGCTACGGCATGCTGCTTGATCAGCCCCAACCCGCCTGGCAGGAAAACATTCCCGGCGGGGATCTTCGCCGGCTGCTGGGGTCGCTGATCAATATCCCTGCCGCGCGGGATCGCATTCCGCAGATCATCGACGGCCTGAGCCGGGACGACGACGCGCCGCTGCTCGCTGCGCTTGCCGAGGCCGCGAGCCTGTCCAATGCGCTGTCGCTCTACCCGCAATCGCCACCCTCGCTGCCGCTGGTCATGCTGATCAGCGGGTCGGAGAACAACGAGAGGCGCGATATCAGCCAGGACATGGTGTCCGCCGAGGCCAAGGACGCGCTGTTCACCAGCGCGCTGCCGGGTCTGTTGGTGAACAGTCCCGCGCCGCTCTATCAGCGCGATGCGGCGTTCGGCAAGCTGCCGCCAAGGCTGCCCCGCACGCTGGTTGTTCACGGCACGCTCGATCCCAACACGCCTTATGAGGGCGCGCTCGAGCATGCGAAACTGCTCGCGGCTGTCGGCGATGTGCAGGTTGCCACGGTCGAGCGCGGCGCGCATTTTCTCGCGCTGTTCGCTCCCGAGTGCTTTGTCGGTGCCGTGTCCGCGTTCGTCGCACGTGATGCCGTGCCGGATCGCTGCGCCGAGCCCGAACCCAGCGGCGAGGGGCTACCCGGCATCAGCCGATCGCCGTCACCACCCCGCCGCTGACGCTCCAGTCGGCGCGGCCTGCCAGCGGCACGGCTTCGAACAGCGCGGCATCGGTGCCGGTCATCCACACTTGGCCGGATCGGTCGGCAAGCTGCTCGTACAGCGCCGCTCTGCGTGCGGGGTCCAAATGCGCGGCGATTTCGTCGAGCAGCAGGATCAGGCGGCTGCCGCGGCGCTCGGCGACCAGATCGGCGTGCGCGAGGATGATCGCGATCAGCATCGCCTTCTGCTCGCCGGTGGAGCACAAGGCCGCTGGCTGGCCCTTCTGCCGCATGGTGACGATGAGGTCGTCGCGGTGAGGCCCGGCGAGAGCGCGTCCAGCGGCACGGTCGCGCGCGCGGCCCGATCGCAGTGCAGCAGCAAGCGCGCCGGCTTCGACAGGGCCTTTGCGTTCCAGCGCCAGCGTCGGTTGCGCGAACGGGCCATCGGCGAGCGCATCGATCTGCACCTCGAGCGCTTGAAGCGTATCGGCGCGCGCCTCGGCCATCGCTCCGCCATGCTCGGCCATCCGCGCTTCGAGCGCATCGATCCAGCCCGGATCGATGGCACGGGTTTCGCCCAGCAGCCGGTTGCGCTCGCGCATGGCAGCCTCGTAGCGCGCGGCGTGGCGGGCGTGCGCGGGGTGCAGGGCCAGCACCAGCCGGTCGAGAAACCGCCGCCTGCCGCTCGCGCCTTCCAGGAACAACCGGTCCATCGCCGGGGTCAGCCACACAACCGCCAGCCAGTCGGCAAGGCTTGTCGCCGCCGCTGCCGCGCCGTTCACCCGCACCAGCCGCCGCGAGGGCGCATCCGCGTTTGTGCCGGTGCCGATCTTCACCTCTTCATCCGCAAGCGCCGCCGAGATCGCAAAACCGCCTGGCCCCTGCTGGCGCGCCATCTGGTCGATACTGGCGCGGCGCATTCCGCGACCGGGGGCGAGCAGCGATATGGCTTCGAGGATGTTGGTCTTGCCCGCGCCATTGTCGCCCCAGATCACGTTGAACCGCGCGCCCGCCGCGATGCGGCTGGCCTCGTGGTTGCGAAACTGGCTGAGGGACAGGTTGGAGAGCGCCATGTGGGCAAGGCTATAGCGGCTTGTCCGGGCTATCGCGCGCAAAATCGCATGCCCGCATGCTGATCAGCAAGGCCGCTCGCCAAATCTTCGTGAATATTCCCAAACCTTCGCATTCAGCCTGGGGCAAGAATTGTCACTCCGCGTATAAGAAACTGAATTTTCATGGTTTTTCAGTTTGGCACGGCGCGTGCAAAGCTTCCGGCATCTCCCGACGGACAGCCCAGAGGGACCCACTCATAAGAAAGGAACCACTCCATGTTTTCGCTCTCGAACCTCAACAGCAACCTGCTCGCCGCCATCTGTGCCTTCGCCACCTCGGCACTTTTCATCGGCCTGAGCGTAGGTCCGGCAGAAATCGGCACCGTGTCGGCGATGATCGTCTGATCGGCCACCGCCTCCACCCATTTCCGCTTTTAAGGGAAAGCCATCATGAAGAACCGCTCGTTCCATCTCGACAAGTCCAACGGCAAGCTGATGGGCGTGTGCTCGGGCATCGCCAATTATTTCGACTGGGATGCCAACATCATCCGCATCGCCTTCGTGCTGGCCGCCCTGTTCGGTGTCGGCGCTCCGGTGCTGATCTATCTGGTGATCGGGCTGATCGCCTCCGACCGGTAAAGGGACCTGAGCCTATGCAGGATCACACGCGGGTGCTGAACGGCGTGAAATCGGTGGCGGTATCGAAAACCTCCACGCCTTCGCGCCGTTTCAGCCAGCCGACGACCACATAGGTCACCGGGGTCAGCGCCGCCTCCCAGCTCACCTTGAGCAGCCAGTTGGTGATCATCACGGTGACCACCTGCGATGTTTCCCATTCCCCGTAAAAGGCGAGCGGATAGAAGATCAGGCTGTCGACGCCCTGGCCCACCACCGTCGATCCGATGGTGCGGGTCCACAGCATCTTCCCCGCAGTCCACACCTTCATCCGCGCCATGACATAGCTGTTGACGAACTCGCCCGCCCAGAAGGCGACGATCGAGGCGAGCACGATGCGCGGGACCTGGCCGAACACCGATTCATACGCCGCCTGGCCATCCCAGCCATCCGCCGGCGGCAGGCTCACCACCACCCAGCTCATGAAGGCCATGAACAGCAACGCGCCAAAGCCTGCCCAGATCACGCGGCGCGCGCGGGCATAACCATAGATCTCGGTCAGCACGTCGCCGATCACATAGCCCAATGGGAAGAACAGGATCCCTGCGCCATAGACCCATTGCTCGCCGCCCAGCGTGATGAAGGTCGGTTTGGCCGCGCCGATCACGTTCGACAGCAGCAGCACGGTGACGAACGCCGCCATCACGAAGTCATAATAGCGGAACCGGTGCGTGGCGGGGTCGAAGCCGCTGCCGGAAGGCAGGGCTGATGCGGCAGGGCTGGTGCTGTCAGGATGCATGGCTCTCTGCCATATCGCGGTTTACAGCCCCATGCAAAGCCCGCTATTGCGCCCCCGACTTCCAATGCGATGTCAAAAGGCGCGCGCCCTTAGCTCAGCTGGATAGAGCGCGAGACTTCTAATCTTGAGGCCACAGGTTCGATTCCTGTAGGGCGCGCCAGTTTCGCCAGCCGGTAGGATCCTCCGTCCGGCCAAGAACCAGCCCCGGGTTGGATGCCGTCGCGCCGCAAGCTGGCGTTGGGCGGTGCAAAATTATGCTTCCTCTCCCTTGGCGGCCATTGCTGCTAACGGGCAGATCAGATTGATTGATTGGACGAAAATGGCTTTTACGAATGTCGAGGTTCTGACGACGCGCCAGTGGAATACCGGGCTGTTCTCCTTCACCGTGGCACGACCCCCGTCGTTCCGCTTCGTGAGCGGGCAGTTCGTGATGCTGGGGCTGATGATCAACGGCAAGCCGCTGCTGCGCGCCTATTCGATCGTCTCGCCGGTGTGGGACGAGACGCTCGAGTTCCTGAGCATCATCGTGCCCGATGGTCCGCTGACCAGCCACCTCTACAAGATCAAGCCGGGCGACGAGATCCTGCTGGGCGCCAAGCCCACCGGAACGCTGACGCTCGATGCGCTGCTCCCCGGCAAGCGGCTGCACCTCATCGGCACCGGAACCGGTCTTGCGCCATGGATGTCGATCATCCGCGATCCCGAGGTCTACGAGCGGTTCGAGCAGATAACGGTTCAGCACACCGTGCGCGAGATCCAGGATCTGGCCTATCGCCGGGAGCTGGAAGGGCGGATGGAGCACGATCCGCTGGTCGGCGAAGAGGCGGTGACGCGGCTGATCTATGACAGCGCGGTGACCAAGTGCCCGACCTGGACCGGCGAGAACCGCCGGATCACCACGCGGATCGAGTGCGGCGATTATCCGCTGAACCCCGAGACCGACCGTGTGATGCTGTGCGGCAGCATGGCGATGATCAAGGAAACCGGCGCGCTGCTCGAAAGCATGGGCTTTATCGAAGGCGCGCATTCGCACCCCGGCACCTATGTGCTGGAGCGCGCGTTCGTCGGCTGACCCCAGCCACTGACGTCTATCTGCGGATGGCCTCGAGCGCCGTCCGCAGACCGTCGGGCAGGGGCACCGGGCGGCGGCTTTCGCGCCCGACATAGACATGGGTGAAATGTCCCGCGGCGGCAGCATCTGCTTCGTCGTTGGCGAACAGCCCCACCCCATAGCGCACCGAGCTGGTGCCGACATGATCGACCCGGACGCCCGCATGGATGATGTCCGGAAACGCGGTCGGCGCGAAATAGGCGCAGCCGGTTTCGACCACCAGACCGATGGTGTCTCCGGCATGGATATCGAGCGCGCCTGCACGGATCAGATATTCGTTCACCGCGGTGTCGAACCAGAAATAATAGACCGAATTGTTGACGTGCCCGTAGATGTCGTTGTCCGACCAGCGGGTGCTGATCGTGGTGAACGCGGCATAATCGGCGCGAACGGGGCGCTGCGGCCGACTCACGGGGCAACCGTGAAGCCGTTGACGCCATCGGCGTGGGTGATGTGCACCGTGCGCCCGATGGGATCGCGCTTAGGATCGGTCAGCGCGGCGAACGCCGCGTCCTTGTCGGCGTCGGCAGGGCGGGCGATGACCCGGCCCTGCGGGGTGCGCGCGACCACCACCGCACGCGCGGGCCTGCCCTTGGCATAGCCCACGGTGTAGCTTTCGATAACGCCGGTCGCGTCCTCCTCCAGCCTTGTGGGGGCGGGCTCGGAATCGATTTCGGCCTGCATCGGCGCGTGATCGACCGGTGCCCAGCTCTCGGGCGCTGTGGTGCTGTAGATGCCCACAGCTTCCTTGGAGAGGAACCCGCCATTGGCCAGCACCAGCCCGAAGCTGCCGGGGTCGGCGCGCAGCGTCTGCGCCATAGCGGCGATGGCATGCATCGAATAATTGTTGCCCGCGCCGCCCGCGAACGGCAGTCCGCCGGTCAGCGTCAGTGCGGTGTTGGCCGGATCGAGCCCAAGCGCCTCTGCCGCCAGCAGCACAGCGACGGGGAAGCAGCTGTAGATATCGTAATGCGCGATATCGCTCGCGGTCTTGCCCGCAATGTCGAGCGCCCCTGTCAGCGCCACCTCGATCGCGCGCGACCGCGACAGATCGGGGCGCAGGCTGACGGGCTTGTCCATCGCCTCGCCGCTTCCGTGCAGGAAGACCCACCGGTCGCGCGGTACGCCCATCGCCTCGGCCTGGCCGACGCTGGTCAGGATCAGCGCCGCGCCCTGGTTCACCGCATCCTGTGCGACGTGCCATTTGAGATAGGGGTCGGCGACGGGGTAGTTGCTGTCCGATGGCGTTGCCAGATACTGCGCGCTCATCGCCTTGGGAAACTGCGCATAGGGGTTGGCCGCGGCGATCTCGCTGAAGCCGGCCCACAAGGACGACATCGCTGCGACATGCTCGGCGCGGCTGCGGCCCAGCCGGGCGCGCAGCGCATGCTCGAACAGCGGGTAGGTGAGGATCGGCGCGCCGACGCCGTTCTTCAGCTCGTGCCGGTCGAGCAGCATCGGGCCAAGCCCGCGATCTTCCATTGCTCCGTCGATGTTTTCGTCCCAGTCGATCGCCACGCCCGCACGCGCGGCGGTCTTGGCGGCGGCGATCGCTTCGGAGCCCGACAGCAGCACACAGCGCGCCTCGCCCGCATGGATCGCGGCGGCAAACTCGTTGACCAAAGACTGCGGAGTCTGCCCGCCGACGATAGAATAGATCGCGCGTGCAGGGGTGATGCCCAGCCGCTGGGCGAGGCCCAGCGGCGGCTTGTCGCAGCCGCCGGTGCCTTCGGGGACCATGCCGGGCGCGCTGTCGGCGAAATGGCGAACCACCGCGACGACATCGATCGCCGCGCGGACCGCGTCGGCGGCACCGCTATCGGCCAGTGCCGCTTCGCACGCGCGCTGCATCAGGCCTTGCGGGCTTGGCGCGGCGGCGGGATCGCTGCCGTCCCAGTGATCCACCGTCTGGCCGACGCCGATCAGCACCGGGGTGTTGGGGGGAAGGGTCATGGCCTGCTCCTGCTAAATGATCTGCGGATGATGCTCAGTCCTCTCCCCTCCCGCCTGCGGGAGGGGCAGGTCCGGCACAGCCGGACCGGGGTGGGCATGAAGAACGTCGGTGACTGGCTCGGCTGCGCCTCGCGCCCACCCCGCCCTGCGGGCACCCCTTCCGCAGGCGGGAGGGGAGAGAAGCGCGCACAGCACCGTCCCTGAGCCAGCGCCACGATCAAAACCGTCCGTTGATCCTGATCGCCATGGCATCGCCCTGCTGGCGAAAACCGAGGACCGAGAGCGCTGCGCCTGCACCGCCGGCGAGGCCTCCAAGCTTGAAATCGGCGGTGTAGCGGCCCTGGCCGGTGATGCGGATGTCCATCTGTTCGAGCCCCGACTGGCCCTTGAGCGGGATCAGCAGGTCGCCGCCGTCGCAGCGAAGCGTGCCGCTGAGCCCGCGCTGCAGCGAGATGCCGAACAGGCTCTGTTCGATATTGACCCGGACCGCACCCGATGCTTCGCTGCACGTCCGCCCGGCAAAGGCGATGTTCGCGCCATCCAGCGTCACGCTGCGCAGCGGCAGCGGGGCGAAAAGATCGGCCGTGGCGATATCGCCGCTGGCGTTGCGCATCGCGATGCTGTCGCCGCTGCGCGCCAGGTCGAAGGCCAGCGGCGGTTGGCCCGGCGTGTCACCCGCGCGCGCCATCGCCAGCACCGTCTCGCCGCCCAGCAGCGCTAGGGGAGAAAGCGATGCATCCATGTCGCCCAGGCTCAGCCGTCCGATTCGCAGATCGCGCACGGTTCCCGACCATATGCTGCCCTCGACGCTGCGCGCGCTGACTCCCCGGCTGCCCAGCCCGCTCATGTCGAACACGATCCTGAGCGGCAGCAGCACCAGCAGCGCGGCGAGCAGCACCAGTGCGATCAGGCCTGCGCGTTTCACTGTGAACCCCGTCATGCGCAGGTCATCCGCCGACCTTGGCCAGCCGTGCCGAGACCGAGACGGTGCCGTTGTCCATCCGCCGGATGATCAGCGTTTCGGGCACCACGCCGCGCCGCTCGAGATCGGCGAGCCAGCCGAGGAACGCGGTCGACCGGGCCGATCCGATCGCGATCTCGGCGCGGTTGGACCCTTGCGCGGTGTTGGCATCGAGCGTGAAGCCGCGCTCCGCCGCTTCGCTGGCGAGCAGCAGGTTGAGGGCGGCAATCGCCTCTGCGGGGCGTGTGTCGGCGGGCATGGAGAGCGCCTGTGTCTTCGCCTCGATGCGCCCGGCCTGCATCGTCGCCTCGTAGAAGCTGCGCCGGGCATCGGTCGCAACATCGTACAGCGGCCGATAGATGCCGTAAAAGCCGATGACGGCGAGCGCCAGCAGCGCGGCGAGGCCCACCATGATCTGCTCGCGCCGCGACAGCGCGATGAACCAGTTCTTTGCCGCTTCGGTCATGGCGCGAGCACCGTGATGTCGGCCACGGCCTGCCCGGTCGCATCGCTGCGGTTGGCGGCGGTGACGGTATAGCCGTTGTTCTGCAGCGCGATCAGCACGGCGTTGAGGTCTTCGACGCGAGGTGCGGCGATCATCGCGCCGATCACGCCGCCGGGGCGGTAATCGGCCTGCCGGATGGTGACGCCGGCTACAGGCTGCATCGCGGAGAGCAATCCGGCGAGCGGGACGGTGGCGATGGCGTTGCCCGCGCCGCGCGCCGCGAGCTTGCCGTCGAGCTGCTGTTCAGCCTGCGCGACATCGGTGGCGCCGGGCACCAGCCGCTGCGCGCTGGCGAGCGCACGGCGCTCGGCAAGGTCCGCGCCCAGATAGTTCTTGCCGATCTCGATCAGTGGAATGGCGAGGCTGACCAGCAGCAGCGCGCCCAGCAGCCATGCCAGCGTGCGGCCCTGGCCGGGACCGAGCGCGAACATCGGCGTGCGGCGGGCAAAGTCGCCCTGGCGCAGGTTGAGCGGCGGATCGGCGAGCGCGGCCAGCATCGCGGCATCGCGCGCATCCTGGTCGAGCGCCAGTGCGGGTGCTTCACCCAGCAGCAATGCACCCAGTGCGTCATCCGGGGGGAGCACGACGTCGCCGAGCCGTTCCGCGCCGAGATCGCCGAACACGGCGCTGACGGGCGCGTCGGTCGCAGGCAGCAACAGCCCGACAGGCACCAGCACATCGGGGTCGAGCCCGCGCAGCGCGAGTTCGGCGAGATGATCGGCCAGACGCGCGCGCGAGATGGTAGCGCACAGCACCTGCATGCCGACGTCGCCGTTGCCCAACGCGCGGACACCGACGAACAAATCGCCGCCTATCGAAAGATCAGCCGCGCGGTAACGCGCGGCGGCCTCGGCCTGGGCCGCGCTCATCTCGCCCATGTCGAGGATGCGGATCACGGTGTCGGCGGCCGGGATGAGCGCCAGCGTAAGACCCCGGTCGGTCCCCGGAGCAGCAGAAGGCGGGCTGAAATCCTGACCGCGCGCCACCAAATGGCCCTCTTCGGCACGCCACCAGTGCAGCGCGGCATCGGCGGACAGCGGACAGCTGACGATCAGGCCATCGAGTGCCATGGGTCAGGCAGTCCGGGCCGGGGGCTGCTGGAAGCGGGTCGAAGACAAGATCGCAAAACCCCCGAACGGCGACAGAATCGAATGGATACTGCCCTAGACAATCGGCTGGGCCAAGTCACGGTCCCTTTGCTGCTGGCCATCGTTTTGCGCGTCGATCTCGTTCTGCTCGGCGGCGAGGCGCTGCTGTTCGGCAGCAAGCCGCTGCGTTTCGGCCTCTTGAGCCCGTTCTTCGGCCAGCGCTTCGCGGCGGCGCGGGTTGAGAATGCCGAAGGCGGCGACCAGCAGCGCGATCGTGATCGCCTCGATGATCATCGATTGCGCGATGTTGGCAGTGAGCCCGTCGCTGAGCAGTCCGATCGCCCGCCCGGTGAACGCCAGCGCGACCATGCCGGCGGCGCCCAGCAACCATTGCCGCTTGCCCGGAAACAGTCCGATCAGCGCGGCGAGCGCGGTTCCGACGAAGAAGCCGCCCATGTCGGCGCGGATCGCGCTGGTGCCGGTCACACCTTGGCGGCCAAGCTCGAACTGGGTGATGATGCTCTGCGGATCCAGCATCGCGCGCACCCCGATGATGAGGAACAGCGCCGAAATCGCGGCGACGAGCAGACGAATGACCCAGGTCATGAAATGTGATCCTTCTCCGTTGGCCCTTTTGCCCCCTGTTATGGGCTCGCGGTAACCATGTCCAGCATTGCGCAGATACGGGCAGGGACCGCTTTCGATCCCGGTCGGCCTTGCGAGAAACGGCTTTGCCCGCGGCGTCTGCTGTCACTTTTGCTGGTTACGGGGGAAAGGCGATTCCGATAGCGTGGCGGCCATAAAATCACGCGCGATAGGCAGCAGGAGAGCGGTTATGGATCTGGGTCTGGCAGGCAAGAAGGTCATCATGAATGGCGGCGCGCACGGACTGGGCCTTGCTGCGCTCAGGCACTTCGCGCGCGAAGGCGCCGATGTCGCGTTCCTCTCGCGCGATCCCGCCAGGGTCGAGGCTGCGGTCAGGGAGATCGATGGCTGCGGCCCGGGCAAGGTGCACGGCACCGCGATCGACATCACGGGTGATCCGGAAGGCTACAAGGCCTGGCTGAACGGGTGTCTGGAAGCCTTGGGTGGCTGCGATATCTTCGTCCATACCGCCAGCGCGTCGGGCCAGGGCGCGACCGGCGACTGGCAGCGCTGCCTCGACATGGATATCATGAACGCGGTGCATGGCATGGAGGTGCTGACCCCCGCGCTCACCGAATCGGACTGCGGATCGGTCATCTTCATGTCGTCCACCGCCGCGCTGGAAACCTTCATCGCGCCCCAGGCCTTCAATGCGCTGAAGGCCGCGCTGATCACTTATGGCTCGCAGCTCAGCCAGGCGCTGGCCGGGCAGGGCATTCGCGTCAACTGCATCACCCCGGGCGCGGTCGAATATCCCGGCGGCAACTGGGAAATGATCAAGGGCGTCGTCCCCGCTTTGTACGAGGCCACATTGGCCAAGATGCCGATGGGTCGCTTCGGCGAGCCCGAAGAGGTGGCCAAGGCGATCGTCTTCGTCGCCAGCCCGGCATGCCCGTACATGACCGGGGCGAATGTCGTCATCGATGGCGGCTTCACCCAGCGCGTCCAGTTCTGATCCGGAGCCCTTGCAGATGAAACTCTACCAGTCGATCGGCCCCAATCCGCGCGTCGTCCTGATGTTCCTCGAAGAGAAGGGCGCGGCCATCGACCGTGCGTTCGTCGACATCATGACCGGCGAAAACCGCCAGCCCGCGTTCACCGCGCTCAATCCGTTCGGCCAGCTGCCTTTGCTGGAGATGGACGATGGCGGCCATCTGTCGGAAAGCACCGCGATCTGCGCATACATCGAGGAGAAATTCCCCACCCCGCCGCTGATCGGCGCCACCGCAGAAGAGCGCGCGGTGACCAACATGCTAGTGCGCAGGCTCGATTATGATGTCGTAGCCCCGATGACCACCGCGTTCCGCGGCTCGGAGGGCCTGCCGATGTTCCAGAACCGGCTGCGCTGCCTGCCCGAGGCCGCCGATGGCCTGAAGGCCTGCGCGCGCGACGGGCTTGCCGCGTTCGATGCGCTGCTTGCCGACAAGACCTGGCTGGCGGGCGACCGGTTCACGCTTGCGGATATCCTGCTCTATTGCCTCACCGAGTTCGGCAAGATGGTCGGACAGCCGACGCCCGATGATCTCGCCAACCTCAAGGCCTGGTCGGAGCGGGTCGCCGCGCGCCCCAGCGCCACCGCCAGCCTCGACGCCAAGAAGGGGGTGGCGCAATGACCATCGACCGCGAAAAACTGCTCGATATCTACACCCGCACGATGAAGGTCGCGCGCTTCGACGAGAAGATGCGCTCGCTGCTGATGAGCGGCAAGCTTGCCACCATCTATTACACGATGCGCGGCCAGGAGCTGGTGACGTCGGCGATGATGGCGGCGCTTGAGCCAAGCGACTATCTCGTCACCACCTATCGCGGCCAGCATGATCAGATCGCCAAGGGGGTCCCGCTCGACCTGTTGATCGCCGAGATTGCTGGCCGCGCCACCGGCACCTGCAAGGGCAAGGGCGGGTCGATGCACATCACCCATCCCGCAACCGGCGTGATGGTCACGACAGGCGTGGTCGGATCGGGGCTCCCGATCGCCAACGGTCTCGCGCTCTCCAGCCAGAACCGCAAGGACGGCAAGGTCACGGTGACCTGCTTCGGCGATGGCGCGACCAATATCGGCGCGTTTCACGAAGCGATGAACATGGCGCAGCTCTACAAGCTGCCGGTGATCTTCCTGTGCCAGAACAACCGCTATGGCGAGCACACCGCCTTTGCCGATCACACCAAGGTGGACTCGATCGTCACCCGCGCCGCCGCATATGGGATGAAGGGTGTGAAGGTCGACGGCAACGATGCGGTGGCGATGTATCAGGCCGCCAGGGAGGCCGTGGACCGGGCGCGCGCTGGCGAAGGGCCGACGCTGATCGAGGCGATGTGCTACCGGATGATGGGGCACTTCTTCGGCGCCGACTTCTCGTACATGCCGCCCGAGCATATCGAAGAGATGAAGGCCGAGGACCCGCTGCCCAAGTTGAACGCGCTGATGCTGGAGCATCAGTTCCAGCAGGCCGAGCTCGACGCGATCGTCGCCAGGCTCGAGGCGGAGCTGGAAGCGGCGGTCGAGTTCGCCTTTGCCAGCGCCTATCCGGACGCCGACGAAATCCGCAAGGATGTATTCGAAGAGGAGATCGCGGCATGAGCGATGCAGCCACGCTGGACGCCAAGGCGGAGAAGAAGGCCAAGGTGAAGCAGATCACCGTCGTGCAAGGCCTGAACGCCGCGATCGACGAGGCGATGGCAGCCGACGAGGGCGTCATCCTGCTGGGTGAGGATGTCGGTGCCAAGCAGGGCGGCGGCGTGTTCAAGGTCTCGTCCGGCCTCAGCGAGAAATATGGCGACCACCGCATCCGCGCGACGCCGATTTCGGAACAGGCGATCATGGGCGCGTGCGTCGGCGCGGCATTGGCGGGGATGCGTCCGATTGCCGAGATCATGCTGATGAACTTCGTCACCGTGGCGATGGACCAGATCGTCAACCACGCCGCCAAGCTGCGCTTCATGAGCGGCGGGCAGACCAACGTGCCGATGGTCATCCGTACCACCACCGGGGTCGGCGTCGGCTTTGGCGGGCAGCATTCGGACATGCTCGAGGCGTGGTTCGCGCATGTGCCGGGGCTGAAGATCGTCACCCCCTCGAACGCGGCAGACGCCAAGGGGCTGATGCGCAGCGCGATCGAGTGCAACGACCCGGTGATCTTCATCGAGAATATCCTGTGCTACGGCCTGAAGTCCGATGACCCCGGCGTGGATTATCGCGTGCCTCTGGGCACGGCGGCGATCGCTCGCGAGGGCAGCGATGTCTCGCTGATCACCTATGGCCGCACCGTGCTCGATGCGCTGGAAGTGGCTGAGACGCTGGCCGCAGAAGGCATGTCGGTCGAGGTCATCGATCTGCGCACCATCGCGCCGTACGACGAGGCGACCGTCACCGCATCGGTGCGCAAGACGGGCCGCGCGGTCGTGCTGCACGAGGCAGTGCGCGCCTATGGCACCGGGGCGGAAATCGCCTCGCGGCTGCATGAGGCGCTGTTCAACGAGCTGAAGGCCCCGGTCCAGCGCATCGGAGGCGCGTTCTCCGCGGTGCCGATGGCGAGCGTGCTTGAGCAGGCCTGGATCCCCAACAAGGACGAGATTGCAGGCGCGATCCGCACGACGATGGAATGGAAACGCTGATGCCGGCCGAAATCCGCATCCCCAAATTGGGCATGAGCGTCACCGAAGTCACTCTGGTCGAATGGATGTTCGGTGACGGCGAGACGGTGGAAAAGGGCGACGTGCTCTACACCGTCGAGACCGACAAGAGCACCACCGAGATCGAGGCGCAGGAATCGGGCGTGCTGCGCGTCACCGGCGAGGAAGGCGAAGCCTACAAGATCGGCGATGTCATCGGGACGATCGGGTAGCCGCGCTGAGGCCCGTTTAGGGTGCCGCGGGGCCAAGCCGCCCGTCCGTTCGCCGCGCTGTTGCGAAATAAGCTGTTGTCCACGCAACGACCCCATGGCTGCCATGCGCCGAGGGTGATAGGCTCCGCGCCTCATCCAACCCGCCGCAAGGAGAAAGCCTCTGTCAGCCAGATCAGATCGCAAATCAATTTGTCAGGCGATTGCCGGAGTTGACGTCGGTCTGACGTACTTCGAGTTGGACGCAGAGCACATCATTGCTGGTCCGTTTGCGACCATGACGCCGTTTTGCTGGATTTTCATCCGGAAGATGCGGGACGAATATCGGATCGATTACGATACCGGCGTGATCGTCCCGCGCGGCAAGCACATGACCCTCGAGATTCTTCAAAACGACATCGCGGAGGGGGACTTCCTGTGGAAGCACAACGTGTATCCGAAGGAATTTTCTGCGTTTTCCATCACGGACAAAAGGCTGCCGTCCGACAGCCTGATCTCCAGAATTCGCAGCTTCCTGCTAGACCATTCGAAGTCGGAAAAAGAGGCTGAGGCGTTTGCGCGGGCGGGAAATACCGAGTTCCTCAAGGATTGTCGTCGGCTCAAGTCCACGGCTTACAACACCAAGCTGCTTGCAAGGCTGCCAGATCGCTCGCGTTAGCTGAACAGTCCCCGGATCGCGCGCCAGATCGGCATCGGCGGGCGCCCCGCCAGCACGCGGACCTTGTCGAACAGCGTCGACTTGCCCGAATAGAACCGCGCGATCAGCGCATCGGGCAGGGTGTAGAAGCGTTCGAGCACACGATACCGCTCATCCGGGCCAGCCGCCTTGAACAGCATCTTGGTGAGCATCCGGTAGAAGCCGTCGGCCTGCCAATGGTCGAGGCTGGTCTTGCGGCTCATTTCGGCCAGCGCCGCGCCCGACAGGTCGGGCATCTCGGCGATGTGCGCGGCAAGCCGCACTGCGTCGGGCAGCGAATAGCCGGTGAGGCCGTGGAACAGCGCCGCGCGCGTGCCCGCCTTGGCGACATCGCCGCCGGTCGATTGCCAGTATCCGCCGAAATCGCCGCCATAGACCACCGGCAGTGCGCCGGTCTCGGTGCGGCTGACGCGTTCGATCTGCCAGCCCTTGGCATCGGCATAGGCGCTGATCCGCGCCGACAGCGCCTGCGTGTCGAGGTCCGAGGTGTCGCTGTAATAGGTGTCCTCGACAAATATTTCCATCGGGCTGATCGGCAGGCAATAGACGAAGCGATAGCCGTCCATCTGCTCGACCGTCGCGTCCATCACGATCGGGCGGGTGAGGCCGTGCGGTTCGCTCAGGTGCAGCATCTGCCCCATGAACTTCTGCCAGCCGCAGCGCAGATGGCGGACATTGCCGCCGCCGCGCGCATCGATGACGCCGCCCGCCTCGATCCGTGCGCCGTTTTCCAGCACGACATTGGTCTGGCTCGCCGCCAGCGCGCGGGTGCCGGTGACGATGTGATGCGCGGGCAGCGTCTCACGCAGATACTCGTCGAACCGGTCGGAGAGGATCGAATAATAGCTCTCCTCGAGCGCGCGCTCGTGCCCGGGAAACTTGACGTCGTAGCCGCGCCAGCCATGGCAGACCAGGGGCGCGACCAGCCAGCGATGCTTGTCCGCGACATCGGGTCCGAAGAACGACCAGATATGGTTGCCGCCCAGCGATGCGCTCTCCTCGATCAGCAGCACGTCGAGCTCGGGCCGCTTGCGGCGCAGCGCGAGCGCGATCAACCCGCCGGCCAGCCCGCCGCCCAGGATCGCCACATCGCATTTGAGAGTCTTGCTGGAGAGATTGCGCGGAGATTTCATGTCCCACCCGCCCTAGCGCAGCCAGCGGCGCAGGGGAAGGGTTCAGGGACCGCTTTGCAGCGCAGCATAACCACGCTACAGCGTGACGATGCTCGGTTCCTCTCACATCGCGCTGTCAGCGCTGGCGATGACGCTGATTGTCGGTGTGCGCTATCTGCTGACCAGCGGCATGTTTGCGTGGCTGACCGACAAGGTCCGCCCGGGGCTGTACAAGGGCATGAAGCCGCAGATCGGCCGGGAAATCCGCTGGTCGCTGTACAGCGCGGCGATCTATGGCATCCCCACCGGCGTGGTCGCCTGGGGCTGGCAGAACCATGGTTGGACTGAGGTCTATACCGACTGGAACGCCTATCCCTTGTGGTATCTGCCGGTTTCGGTAATCGCCTATCTTTTTGCGCACGATACCTGGTTTTACTGGACCCATCGCTGGATGCACCAGCCCAGATGGTTCCGCATCGCGCATGCGGTGCACCATGACAGCCGCCCGCCCACCGCCTGGGCGGCGATGAGCTTTCACCCGATCGAGGCGCTCACCGGGGCAATCGTGATCCCCGTGCTGGTGTTCGTCATCCCCATCCATGCCGCGATGCTGGGGCTGGTGCTGGGTCTCATGACGCTGATGGGAGTGACCAACCATATGGGCTGGGAGCTGTTTCCGCGCTGGCTTGTTCACGGGCCGTTAGGCAAGGGACTGATAACCGCCAGCCACCATCAGCACCACCATGCGCGCTACACCTGCAATTACGGGCTTTATTTCCGTTTCTGGGACAGGCTATGCGGTACGGACAAGGGGCTGGGGGAGTTCCCTGCAACGGGATCGCACACAGGGCAGGCAAAAGCGGCGCTCGACGCCGCGCGTTCTGCACATTCTGGGAGTTGATATGGTGGCATTGCCCAAGACTCTGGCGCTCGGCCTGGCCGTGCTGTCTGTCCTGCCGGGGGCCGCTCCGCTGAGCGATATCGACATCACCGTCGATCATCTGCGCTCGTCCAAGGGGCTGCTCCAGCTTTGCCTCACCGCCAACGAACGCAGCTTTCCCGATTGCGAGGACGATCCTGCCGCGCGCCGGATGACGGCGCGGGCCAGGGATGGCGTCGCCCGCTTCTCCAACCTGCCCGCAGGCCAGTATGCGCTCGCCATCGTGCATGACGAAAACGGCAACAACAAGCTCGATACCTTTGCCGGCATTCCCAAGGAAGGCATCGGCTTTTCGCGCAACCCCAGCTTCAGCTTCGGCCCGCCGCGCTTTTCGCAGGTGGTCTTCGTGGCCCAGGGCGCAGGCACCAGCCAGCGGGTGAAGATCAAATATTATCTGTAGGCTTCAGGCCGTCGGCCACAGCCGGCACCATCATCGCGCGCCATTCGCGTTGCGTTAACGAAATCTAAGCCAGCCGATCCTAACGTCGCTCCTGGGCCCCCTGTCTGCATGTCGCGACGGGGGCGAAGATGGGGTGTTCGATGCCAGCTGCCGAGCGAAATCCTGGGGTTCAGCCGCACGCACTGGCCTTTGAAAGGGGTGCGCTGTGAGCAACCTGACCCTCGCGCTGCATTATGGCGCCTTCGCCATCCTTGCCACCACGGCCAATCTGGGCACGCAATCGGCGATCCTCGCCTTTGACGACCAGGCACTGGTCTATTATCTCGCGCTCGCCGCCGGGACCGGGGTCGGGCTGGTGGTCAAGTATCTGCTCGACAAGCGCTGGATCTTTGCCGACCACAGCCGCGGCGTTGCCGCCCATGCGCAGAAATTCTCGCTCTATACGCTGATGGGCGTGGTCACGACGCTGATCTTCTGGGGCACTGAGACCTTGTTCTGGTTCACCTGGCACACCCATGACGCGCGCGTCGCGGGCGCGCTGCTGGGGCTCGGCATCGGCTATTTCGTCAAGTATCAGCTCGACCGCCGCTTCGTGTTCAACACCAAGGCTGCGGGCGCCACGCCCTATGCCGTGGCCGCCGCTCCGCCGGCCTGAGGCCCGCCGCGTCCGACCGATCCATGACCCAAGCCTATCTTCATCCGATCGCGACCAGCCGTCTGCTGCTCAAGGCCGCGCTGACCGTTGCCGCCATGCTGCTGACCTTCGCGGCAATATCCTATCAGACCCCGGTTCCGCCGGGCAGCGACAAGACCGTGGTCGATTTCCATGCCTTTTATGTCGCGGGCAAGCTGGGCCAGGAAGGCCGCGCCAACGACAGCTACGACATGGAAAAGATGGAGGTCGCGCAACAGGACTTCACCGGGGTCAAGGTGTTCATGCCGTGGACCTATCCGCCGCCGTTCACCCTGTTCGTCACCGCGCTGGCCGCACTGCCGCTAGGATGGGCCTATGGCCTGTTCGTGGGGCTGACTTTGGCTTTCTACGTTACCGTGCTCAGGCGGATTGCGGGCGATCATCTGCCCGGCGTGATCATCGCCATCCTGCCGGTGATCCTGCTCACCGTGATGACCGGACAGAACGGATTTCTCACCGGCGCCCTGATCGGGACCTTCCTGCTCGCGCTGCAGCAGCGCAGCTCCCGGGCGGGCATTCCCCTGGGGCTGATGGTGATCAAGCCGCATCTGGCCGCGGCGATCTCGCTGCTCGCTTTGGTCGAGCGCCGCTGGCAGGCGATGTTCATCGCCGCCGGCATCGTCATCGCCGCGCTGGCGCTGCCCACCTTCGTCTTCGGCCTGTCGATCTGGCCCGCGTTCCTTGATGGCGTGCGCGAATCGAGCGCCTATCTGGCGCAGGGCAAGTACCCGCTGTTCCGCATGACATCGATCTACGCCACCGCGCGCAGCGCCGGGGTGTCCTCGGACATGGCGTTTGCGGTGCACGGGGTGTGCGCCGCCGGAGTGATCGCGCTGCTGTTCTACGGGTGGTGGCGCAAGCTGCCGCCGCAGCTGCTCGCCGCGAGCGCATGTGCCGCATCGCTGTTCGTCAGCCCGTACAATTATGATTACGACCTGTGCATCCTGGGCGTGGGGCTGGCCTTCGTCCTGCCCGGACTGCTCGAACGCACCCGCCCGATCGAACAGTTCGCGCTGCTCGCCTTGTGCTGGGTCGGCACCGGCTATGGCCTGTTCACCGCCTTTGTGCAGGAGCCCGAGATCGCCGGAGTCGGCCGTGACCCGCTCTCGCTGATGGCGCCCCCGCTGCTGCTGCTGATCGCGCTGGTGGCGCTGGCAATGCGGCGCGCGGTACGCGTGCGCGGCGGCGACATTGCCGCAACCGGCGCAACCGAAGCGACCGCACCGGCCGCTGCCCTCCGGGCCCAGGCGAGCGAGCCCCGGCAGATCGAACTGGCCTGATCCCGCTCGCAGGTCAAACCGGTCCGCTGACAGTCACCGCGGAACCTTCCGCCGGGTCGCGCGCATGCTTGGCACACCCGCCAGGAGACGCCCGATGACCGACACGACCGACACCCAGCAGCTCGCCCACATTGCCAAGGCAATGAAAGACATCGATTTCGCGATGCTCAACACCCATGCCGATGGCGGCGCGATCGGCGGGCGGCCGATGAGCAACAACCGCGAGGTCGATTACGACGGCGACAGCTATTACTTCACCTGGGAAGATTGCCGCATGGTCGACGACATCAAGCGCGACCCCAAGGTCGGCCTGTCGCTGCAGGGCAATACCTCGCTGTTCGGCAAGCCCGGCATCTTCATCGCGGTCGAGGGCATCGCTGACATCGTCCGTGACAAGGCGCAGTTCGCCAAGCACTGGAGCAAGGATCTGGAGCGCTGGTTCGAACAGGGCATCGACACCGAAGGCCTCGTCATGCTCCACGTCCGCGCGAGCCGGGTGGCGTACTGGGATGGCGAGGACGAGGGCGATTTCGTGGTCGGGTGAGGGGGGCTTCGCACCCTGTGATCCGCAGCACCTATCGTCCAATCGCGATTCCCGATAGCCAGCCCCAGTTGAGCAGCAAGAAGCCATCGGTCGCGATCTTCCATGCGCGCGACGCGCACGCCATGCCGCGCCGGAATGTCCAGTAGCGGACCAGCACGCTCACCACCGTCGAAAGCGCGACTGTCGCGACGCTGATCAGGGGCAGCGACAGCAGGAACGCCAGCGCGAAAAACTGGACCATCATCGCGCTGACGAACCACACGATGGGCACAGCGCGATACGTCGCCTCGGGCAGGAAGCTGCCTATATCGGTCGAGCGAACGCCTATGTTATCGTCCGGCGTTGGCGGCATGCGTGCATCGATCGTGCGGATAATCCTGCCAGCCGGATTCGCGGGTTTGTCCTGATTTTCCACCACAAGCCCAACCCCCTCTCTGGCTCATCCGCCACTCTATTGAGGCATCTGCCGAGCGCGGACGCGGCCATGTCTCCTCACCAGATATTGATGGTCATCGTGATCGTCCCTTCGCCCTCGCCCGAGCAGATATAAACGATGGCCGTCGGCACGACGCTCCTGCCGCGATATTTGGGCTCCACGACCATGCGGTTGATGCTCTTGAGGTCGATCAGTCCGCTGATCCGGTCATACGCAAAGTCGAGCGCCACCTGCGTACCCGGCGGGACATAGCCGGTGTTCTCCGGGATGTTCTCCCCACCGAACCGTCTGGGAAAGTAGAGGATCTTCGTGAGCTCCCCGCGCCTTGCCAGAGCCTGAGCCTTGGCGCGGCTGGTGACATGGGAAAAGTCCATCGGCATGGCCTGTGACTCCTTGGGTGCCATGGTCCAGGCGGATGGGGTCATGACCAGAGCGGCGGAGAGCGCCAGCGCCAAAGCTATTTTGATAGGCCACATTGTAGCGCCCCCCGCGCTTTGCTGCAGCGTTGCGCTGCGGGAGTGAGCATAAACCAGCGACTCGATTAGCAGCACCCTCTGCAGCGCTATTGCATCCGAAACGGACCAGATGGCCGGAGATAACCTGCAGCGAGCCTAATCCAAGCCTAAGTCACTGAAACAGCAGGCATCCATTACTATTCACGCAATGTCTTTTAGGTTTCCCCTGCTGAAGCTTTTCTACCGTCAATTGACTTGTTGGAAAATGTTGCTGATATGTTCTTGCCGATTTTCCTTGATGGAGCGGCACTATGCAGGGTTCGTCCGATGGCACGCGCAATGGCTTTGCAATATGGTTGCGAACGGGGCGCTGGCCTGATCGGGGGACGACTGCCGCGATTGAGCGCAAGTTCAATCCTTGGCACGACCCGGAGAACGGTCGTTTCACCTTTGCCGGCACCGGGCGGCATTACGGGTCGGGCGGGCAGGGGCGTGCGGCAGGGTCGGCAAGCCCGCCACGTCGTAGGCCTCCGCTCCGGGTCGATGCTCCGGGCCATCCGCCGCGCCGACCGGTTGGGGGCGATGGTTCCTTCGGTGGCGGGGGTGCCAGTGGTTCATGGGACGCGAGCGGATCATCTGGTGGTCAGGCCAAGCCCAGGCCAAAACCGATTCCTCGAGGCGCGCCTGCGCAGGCAACCATCCTTCCAGGACCGGTCAAACCGCGTCCATCCGTCAAGCCTGCACTGGCGCGGCCCGTCAGGTCGCCAACTTGGCGGAAGGTCGAACGCAACGGTTACCACTTTTCGCTGGATGAGAACGGCGATCCCCACAGGATTGAAGTCCCCGACCTCTCGATCGACGCCCGGACGCCGCGATCGAGATCGGCGCAGCGCAATGCCGGTAAGCCGGACCGGCTGCCGACGGATGACGGCGGCCATTTCATTGCGCACCGCTTCAATGGCCCCAGAGATGCCTTCAACCATTTCGCGCAGGACGCATCGATCAATCGCGGAAAGTATCGCGTCCTCGAACAAAAGTGGTTCGATGCCAAAGCCAAGGGCAAGCCCGTCAGTCTGGCCATGGACATAATTTATCCCAAGGGATCGAGGCGACCTGATCGGCTTCTCATTTGGTACAATATCGGTGGGCGCACGGAATATGCTGAAGTGCCTAATCAACCTAGCGCTAATCGAGCACCAAAGAAGCTAAAGGGGAAACGGAAATGACCGAATGGCAGGTTGAAATGGCAGATATCATTTCCGAAATTGCGCGAAATCTGGTAGCGAAACATGGATCGGAAAACAGAGGAATCCTGCTTTTGAGCGGAATTTCTACAGACAGCATCACGTACAGTGTATTTATTGGAAGACAAGGCTATATTCAATATTGTAATGTCGTGGCTGATGACAGAGAAAATCTAGATCTTTTATGGGAGTTGGCATTCATACCTCCCCCGGCTAGCCGGTGTGAAGCTATCGAGATGTTTATTAAATCTGGAAAGCTAACGACCAACATTCTCTACGCTAAGGACATCGACCTTGAAAGAGATGAGTTTGAGGTCAGGGACGAAGTGGTCCATTCGTATTTTGGAGATGGCAAAATTGTCTATCCCCCAATGCCATTTGGCAGTTGGGAGCTTTAGTCTTTGTGATGTGATGCTAAAAGTTTGGCGAGCGCTGGCCAGTGTAAGTCATAGCTTGTTCAGCGCCTGACGACCCACTCGCGAGCCAGCCTCGCGTAGTCCTCGTCCACTGCCACCCAAGCCCTAAGAGCACCCCTCGACATACGCCAGCGTTGGCATCATCCCCACATGCACCAGGCTGACCTTGCCCTCGTCATCAATCTCGAAGCGCAGGCGTGGGTCGGTGCCGGGCTGGGTCAGGTATTTGGCAGGCGCATCGACATATTTGTGCGGTTCCGCGACGAACGACGGGAAGGCTGCGCGGACCTGCGCCTCGGTCGATCCGGGGCCGATGCCCTCGATCAGCCTTGCCTTGGAGTCATCGCTCACCGTGATGCGGCGGACGACATTTTCCTCGACGATGGCATAGGCGCCGGGCCAGTCTGGCGCACTGAGCGTCAGGCACTCGTCGGAAGCCTGCGCGCCGCGCGCGGCCCAGGGTGACCCTTCGGGCACCGGCTTGCCGATCGTCAGCCCGCCATAGCCCTCAAGCGTCAGCGTCTGCGCGGATGGGGCTGAGGGCGGGGCAGCGGCTGGTTCTGCGGTTGCCGGGCCCTCCGCCGCGACCGCGTCGGCTTCAGGCTCGGCGCGATCGGCTGCAGGCTCTGACCCGCAGCCCGCGAGCAGCAGCACCGCGAGTGATGCGGTCAAGATAAGGGCTTTCATCGGTTCGATCCTGGATTTGCGGGGACGTTGCGGCCCATTCACGCTGGGGCCGCTGCAGGCGCACCGCGCAACAAACCCTCGGTGCTCAGGTCCTCGTCCAGTTCGGGCCAATGGATGCCATAACCGCCGGCACATGTCTCCCAAGCGGCCCGCTGCTCAACGCTTGCGCCCAAAAGTCGAGGATACCACGCAAGCGGCGCGGAGATGGTCCGTCCGTCCATCAGGTCGACGATCAGGCTGTGCTCGTCAAAGCGCACATCGAGCACGCGCTCGTCGGTGACTTTAGCCGAAATATTCATGCCATTCCTCCAGGAACATCGCGCGATTGTCGTCTACCATGGCGATTATGCCACCGATCTCGTGCGCGCGGAACCCCCCGGCTCCGGGCGACCGCAACCGGGCCCAGCCACAGCTTGATGGTGGCCGCACCCTTGTCGACATGAACATGGGGCGGCTCGTTCGGTTCGTGGCTGAAAAAATAGAACCAGAAGCCATCACGCCGGAGCAGGGTCGGCATGCTCAATCATGCTCGCGGTCGCCCGCGCCCAGATACAGCTCGCGGCCCATGTCCTCGTAGAGCTGGCTCATCTCGGCCATGCCCTTGAGTGCCGCCTCGCGGCTTGCCGCCGCGGTCTCCGCCCCGCTCGGCCCGGTGGCGATGAAGCCTTCTACGCCCTGGTTCTGCTTGCTGGCGAAGTCGCGGACTTCCTGGCTGATCTGCATCGAGCAGAACTTGGGCCCGCACATCGAGCAGAAATGCGCGGTCTTTGCGCCTTCTGCGGGCAAGGTCTGGTCGTGATACTGTTCCGCCGTGTCGGGATCGAGCGAGAGGTGGAACTGGTCGCGCCAGCGGAACTCGAAGCGCGCCTTGCTCAGCGCATCGTCGCGCACCTGCGCGGCCGGGTGACCCTTGGCGAGGTCGGCGGCGTGCGCGGCGAGCTTGTAGGTGACCACGCCGACCTTGACGTCGTCGCGGTCGGGCAGGCCCAGATGCTCCTTGGGGGTGACGTAGCAGAGCATAGCAGTGCCGTACCAGCCGATCTGCGCCGCGCCGATGCCAGAGGTGATGTGGTCATATCCGGGCGCGATGTCGGTGGTGAGCGGACCCAGGGTATAGAACGGCGCCTCGCCGCACACCTCGAGCTGCTTTTCCATGTTCTCCTTGATCTTGTGCATCGGCACGTGGCCGGGGCCCTCGATCATCACCTGCACGTCGGATTTCCACGCGCGGTGGGTCAGTTCGCCCAGCGTATAGAGCTCGCTGAACTGCGCCTCGTCATTGGCATCGGCGATCGAACCGGGGCGCAGGCCATCGCCCAGCGAATAGGCGATGTCGTACGCCTTCATGATCTCGGTGATCTCGTCGAAATGCTCGTAGAGGAAGCTTTCCTTGTGATGCGCGAGGCACCACTTCGCCATGATCGAGCCGCCGCGCGAGACGATGCCGGTGACGCGCTTGGCCGCCATCGGGATGTAGGCGAGGCGCACGCCTGCGTGGATGGTGAAATAATCGACGCCCTGTTCGGCCTGTTCGATCAGCGTATCGCGGAAGATTTCCCAGGTCAGCTCCTCGGCGACCCCGCCGACCTTTTCGAGCGCCTGATAGATCGGCACGGTGCCGATCGGTACGGGGCTGTTGCGCAGGATCCATTCGCGCGTGTCGTGGATGTTGCGCCCGGTGGACAGGTCCATCACGGTGTCCGCGCCCCAGCGGATCGACCAGACCATCTTGTCGACCTCGGACGCGACGTTCGATGCGACCGCGCTGTTGCCGATATTGGCGTTGATCTTGACCAGGAAGTTGCGGCCGATCGCCATCGGCTCGCTCTCGGGGTGGTTGATGTTGCTGGGGATGATCGCGCGGCCGCGCGCGACCTCATCGCGGACGAACTCGGGCGTCACATAATCGGGGATCGACGCGCCGAAGCTGTTGCCGTCGCGCTTGTATTCGGCGAGGCGCTCGCGGCCCAGATTCTCGCGCTCGGCGACATATTCCATTTCCGGCGTGATGATGCCGCGACGGGCATAATGCATCTGGCTGACATTCATGCCGCTCTTGGCGCGCAGCACCTGCTTGCGGACATTGGGAAAGGGGGGCACGCCGCCCGAGCGATCGGGGCCGAGCTGGCCGTTATCCTCGGGCTTGACCTCGCGCTGGTCGACGACCTCGACATCGCCGCGGTTCCAGATCCAGTCGCGGCGCAGCTCGGGAAGCCCCGCAGAGATATCGATCATCGCATTCGGATCGGTGTACGGGCCCGAGGTGTCATAAACGCGCACCGAAGGCTCGCCTCCGGCCAGATCGATCTCGCGCATCGCGACGCGGATGCCGCTGCCCGATTTGGTAGCAATATGCACCTTGCGGCTGCCGCGAATGGGGCCGGTGGTAACGCCGATTTCGGTGCGTGCGTGGATATCTGCCATGGGTCTGCTCTCCTTGGTCGACGGGAGAGCGGATGCGGGCGGATGGAAGAACGCCGCTCCCTCCCTCCGCCGGTATCAGCCGGTTCAGGTTCAACGGGTCGTGGGGCGCAACGCCCACCTCTCAGCCGCTCGGCTCCCCGGGGATGGGGGCGAGATTAGGGGGTCCGGTGCGGCTTGACCAGAGAAATCCGCTTGCGTGCACTGTATTGCCGCTATAACACAGCGATATGCTGACGTTGACACAGATATCACGATCCTATGGCCGCAAGACGGTGCTGGATGCGGTTTCCGCGAGCTTTCCGGTCGGGCTCACCCTGCTGGTCGGGCCAAGCGGGGCGGGCAAGTCCACGCTGTTGCGGCTGATCGCCACGGCGGAAAAGCCCAACAAGGGGGAAATCGCCTGGGATGGTGCCGCGCTGCCGGGCGCACGGCAGGCGCTGCGCGCCACATTGGGCTATGCCCCGCAGGCGGTCGAGCTGCCCGATGATCTGACCGCGCGCGAATTCGCGCGGCACATGGCCGCGCTGAAGGGGCTGGATGCGCGCGAGGCAGATGCGCAGTTCGGAGCGATCACCGAGCGGATCGGGCTGCACGCCGATATCAACAACCGCATCTCGACCTTCTCAGGCGGCATGCGGCGGCGGCTGATTTTCGCGCAGGCAATGCTGGGCGCACCCCGGCTGCTGGCGCTGGATGAACCGACGGCAGAACTGGACGGCGAGACTGCAGCGCGGCTGAGCGAACTGATCGTCGAACGCGCGCGCGAGGCAGTGGTGGTGATGACCACGCACCTTGCCGATGCGCTGGCTCCGGCAGCGGTTCAGGTGCTGCGCGTCGATCAGGGCAGGGTCGTGCCGGCATGATCGCAGGGCCGCAAACCGGCGCGGTGCTCCGGTCGTCGCTCGTCACCAGCCTGATCCGCTATCAGCGCAGTTGGGGCCTGTGGCTGCTGCTGCTGATCGCGCCCGTGGGCGCGCGATTCATGATATCAGATGAAAGCGGCAAGGGCATCGCGATTGCGGTGAACGATCAGCTTCCGGTGCTGACCTCGCCGGTGCTGGGCGTGTGGCTGGGCATCGTGGTGACGACGCTGCTGCTGCCCGCAGGCTATATCTATCTGCGCGCCAACACCAACCGCCGCCAGCCCTGGCAGGTGGAAGAGGTAACCGCCGCGCCGCGCGTTGCGATGCTGATGGGGCGATTTCTCGCTGATGCTGCGGTGCTGCTCGCGTCGCTGGGCACGCTGACCGTCGCAGGCTGGTTCCTGGGCTGGCTGATGGTCACGGGCCCCTGGCAGCCCTGGTTGATCGCCTATGCCCTGTGGCTGGTGGCGGCACCCGCTTTGATCGGGCTGGCCGCGCTGCGCATCCTGTTCGATGCGGTGCCATGGCTGCGCGGTGCGCTGGGTGACCTGTGCTATTTCTTCATCTGGATGTTTTCGCTCGTCGCGCCGATCATAACTGCGGACCAGCCATCCAGCCTGGCTGCCAACATGCTGGATTACGGCGGATTTGTCCGTCCGCTTGTCGGTCCTCAGCCTGCGGACAACAGCAACATCATCATCGGCGCGCCCCGCGATCTCGGCACGGGGCGGATTGCGCTGGACGTGATGGCCGGGCTGCACGCGCCCGGCTACGTCGCTGCGCGCCTGGGCTGGGTCGCCGTTGCGTTTGCCTTGGTGCTGCTCGCAGGTGGTATCTACCGCCCGCACCGGTCGGGACGCAGCCAGGCCAGGCAGGGGCGGATTGCCCGGCTGCTGTCTGCGGGGCCGCCAGCCCCGGCGCAGAGCGATGCACCCCCCGCAAAAGCTGCACGATCGCGCTTTGCTGGGCTGGTGATAGCAGAGGCCCGACTGATCGGTGCGGGGCGGCTTTTCCTGCTGCTCGCCGCCGCCGCTGCGCTTGCAGGTCTGTTCGGGGACTATCGCCATGTCGGCAGCCCGCTTGCGCTGTTGCTGCTGATTTTTGGCCTCAGCGCGCATGCCGGGCGCAGCGAGGCGCGCGGCCTGCTCACGCTTGCGCTGACCGCCCCGATGTCGCCTGCTGTCCGGCGCTTCGCCTTCGTGCTGGCAGGAACGGGCTGGTCGCTGCTGCTCGCGCTGCCTGCAGCAGCAGCGCGCGGATCGGCAGAGCCGCTGCTGTTGGCGCTGGCGAGCGGAGGTGCCGCCTCGGTTGTTGCGATCGCGCTGGCGGCGCTGACGGGTTCGTCGTTCGCCCCGCGCGTCGTGCTGCTGATCGGCTGGTACGTCTATCTGTCCAGCTAGCTTCTGAACATTCGTCCTAGCCCTGTGACCCGCTGCATTGCCGCTGTCACACCCGCGCGATAATCTCCTGCCACCCAACACCATCAGGAGCCCAAACATGCCCGCGCACGAAATCGACTACGAAATCAAGGGACAGGAACTGCAGTTCGTCGAGATCGAGCTCGACCCCGGCGAGAGTGCGGTGGCCGAGGCGGGGGCGATGGTGTGGAAGGATGCCAGCATCGAGATGACCACGGTGTTCGGCGATGGCAGCGGGCCACAGGGCGGGGGCTTTATGGGGGCGCTGCTCGGCGCGGGCAAGCGTCTGGTCACCGGCGAGAGCCTGTTCACCACGGTGTTCACGCACACCGGATCGGGCAAGGCGCGCGTCGCCTTCGGCGCGCCGACGCCGGGCAATATCCTGCCGATCGACCTGACCCGGTATGGCGGCCGGCTGATCTGCCAGAAGGACAGCTTTCTCGCCGCCGCCAAGGGCGTGTCGATCGGCATCCACTTCCAGCGGCGCATCCTCACCGGGCTGTTCGGCGGCGAGGGCTTCATCATGCAGAAGCTCGAGGGCGATGGCATGGTGTTCGTGCAGATGGGCGGCGCGCTGATCGAGCGCGAGCTGGCGCCCGGCGAGGAGCTGCATGTCGATACCGGCTGCGTTGCGGCGTTCACTTCGAGCGTGGACTTCGATCTGATCTCGGCCGGCGGAATCAAGTCATCGCTGTTCGGCGGCGAGGGGCTGTTCTTCGCGCGGCTGCGCGGGCCGGGCCATGTGTGGATCCAGTCGCTGCCGTTCTCGCGACTCGCCGGGCGGATGCTCGCTGCGGCCGGCAGCCGGGGCGGGCCGAACCGCGGCGAGGGCTCGGCGCTGGGATCCTTGGGCGATCTGATCAGCGGCAACTGAGCCGCGTCAGGGCGCTGCGGGATCCATCCCCGCCTGACGGAGCATCGTGTCGATTTGCCGGGCGGGGTCGGCCAGCTTCTGGCCGGTGATCGCGGTGATCGTGGCCAGCGTCGGCGCGCTGAGGCCGGTGCGGCGCGCAGCGTCGAGAAAGCTGCGACCGTTCCAGGGCGTGCCCGCGCCTACGGTGGCGAAGAAACGGCGGTTGACGTCGTGCAGGCTTTTTGCCCCGCCCGATTCGCGCCGGACATCGGCGTCGATCGCCAGCGCGATCAGCATGCCGCACTGATAATGCAGATCGAACTTGCCCGCGCGCGACGCCGCGTTCAGCGCGACCTCGGCGAGCCCCGCGGCACAGGCCTTGCGCGCTTCGGCGATGCGCCGGGTGACATAGCTGCGTTCGGTGTCGCTGCGGCCGCGCATCACCAGCGCCGCCATCGCGTCGGCGCCGCCCTCGTGGATCCACGCCTGCGAATCGGGGCCGATCACGTCGTTTGTCCCCGCGCGCTGGAAGAAATGCGCGGCCTCGTGCGCGAAGAACCAGTCGAGCCACACCACATCGCCCAGCCGGATCGGCTTGCGCCAGCCATCGCCGTAGAGGTGGATGAACACCTGGCCGGGCAGCGTCCCGCCCTGGCTGGAGAGGCTGGTGCCCGATGGCGGCTTGGGATCGAGCGAGACATAGAGTTCGGGCGTGATCGACAGCGGGCCGTAGATGGCGGCGAAGTCGCGCATCGATTGCGGCAGCGATTCGAGCAGATGATCGCGCAGCACGGGTTGCAGCGCCGGGTCGACGATCGCGAGAAAGCCCGAGGTGGGGACCGGCTGGGCGCTGCCGATATAGACGTTCGTCCCTTCCTCGCGGCTGACAAATGCGGCGGTGTTCGCGCTGCGCTTGCCGCCCACGCCGATCGTTTCGCCTTCGGCTGCGATGGTCACGGCGAGTGGCTCGGTACCCTTGCAGGGCAGCGCGGGGCAGGCTTGGAAGTGCCCCGAATAGACCAGCACCCCGCCATCGCTGAACGGGGAGAACGGCGCATAGGCCTTTTCGAGCGCGCTGTAGCGCACCGGGATGTCGAGGCTCAGCCGCGCGAACGGCTTGCCGTCGGTGCGTTCGATCCGCTCGCCATCGCCCTCGCGCACCCAGCGGAATTCACCCGGAAGGCTCTTCCAGTCCCGGGCGCGATAGCCATCGAGCGGGGGTGCGAAATGCAGCGCGCGGGTCGGGCGAGCCAGGCGGTATTCGGCCTGGACGCTGTCGCCCGACGACCGGGTGATGTGCAGGCTGACCGGCGGTGTCCGCGCTGTGACGGACGCGGCGGGTCCCGCCGGGGCAGGCAGCGCAGAGCCGGACGTGCCGGCCAGCGCCAGCGCTGCAAACCCGGTCAGCGCGCGTGGTAATGTCCGGCCCATACATCCCCCTTCTGGTCAGCGTGATCGGTCCGCCGCCAGGCTGACCAGAAGGGCTTCTAGGCGATCAGAATGTGTAGGTCACGCCCATGCCGCCGAAGAACTGGTCGGCATCGCCGCGGATGGCGACGATCGGGCTGTCGGCGATGTCGCCCTGCAACCGCGAATAGCTGCCCAGCACGAACACGCCCCAGCCGCCATCGAGCGCATTGCCCGACAGGTCGAAGCCGACCAGTGCGCTGGTGCCGATCGACTTGAGGCCGCCGGCCGCGCGATAACGGGGCAGGCCGGATGCCGCGCTGCCCGCAGCGTCGACGCTGAAGTAATAGTCGGCAAAATCGCCATCGACCAAATCGGCCGAGGCCGAGATGTTGACCACGCCCTTGGTGCCGAGCAGGCGGTTGTAGCTGACCTGCGGGGTGACGATTGCGCCCGAATGCGCGCCCGAAATGTCGAACACCGCATCAGCCTGCAAGGTCAGGCTGTCGAAGCGGTTGAAGATGCGGTTGATCTTGACCCCGCCGGTGGCACCGGTCTCGACCGCGATCGGGCGGCTGCCGAGGCGCTTGACCACCGCGTCGCGGATGCGGTTGTTGCGCTCGATGCGTGCGCGGATCACGGGACCTGCGATGTATTCGACCTTGGGCAGCACCGGGTCCTTGATCAGATCGACGAACAGTCCGGGACCGCGCGCGCCGAAATTATAGCCCTTGTAGCTGCCCTGGACGACCGGCGCCGGGAAGAACACGTACTGGTTCGACCCTTCATAGCTGGGCACCATCCCGGCACCCAGGCCGACGGTCATGTAGAAATCCTGCGCGAACACCGATTGCGACATGCGCGCGGCCTTGGCGAGCAGCCGAAGCTCCTCGGGCGTGGGGCCATAGGGCTTGGCTGCCACTGGAGCAGGCGATGGCGTTGCCTGGGCAAGATCGACAGGGCCCATGACGGCGGTGTCTGCTGTGGCATTCGGGGAGGGCTGGGCTGCGCTTTGTGCAAGGGCGGCGCTGCTGCCGCCGGCGACCAGGGCCAGGGCGGTAAGGGTTTTGAAGATCATCGAGGGCATCCTGTATTTAATTGCCCCCCGGCTGCTGTAAGCACCCGGGGAGGTGTCGTCGCAGCGCGTGCTGCATTGCAACAAATTGCGGCATGATTTGGGCCGACTTCCGATTTCCACAAGATGCAGTCATTTGTAATTATATTTACATCATGACAGGTAGGTTGGCGCTTTCTGATAGGGCAAGACACGAAATGTTGCACTGCACATTAGGATAGACCGGGGTTCGGGCGTATTCCCGCATCATCAGATGTCAAGTTATGACACCTCGTGATTCGCAGAAGGAAGACGTCCCATGCCCTATACCGATCAAATCCGCGCAAATGAGCAGCTCATCGGCACCAAGCAGGGCCGCTGGACCGGCATCGATGCCGAGTCGGTCGCACGCATGCAGCTGCAGAACCGTTTCCGCACCGGGCTCGACATTGCGCGTTACACCGCCAAGATCATGCGCGAAGACATGGCCGCATATGACGCGGATTCGTCGCAGTACACCCAGTCGCTGGGCTGCTGGCACGGTTTCATCGCGCAGCAGAAGATGATCTCGATCAAGAAGCACTTCGGCACCACCAAGCGCAAATATCTGTACCTGTCGGGCTGGATGGTTGCTGCGTTGCGCAGCGATTTCGGACCGCTGCCCGATCAGTCGATGCACGAGAAGACCAGCGTTCCTGCGCTGATCGAGGAGCTCTACACCTTCCTGCGTCAGGCCGATGCACGCGAACTCGACCTGCTGTTCACCGGCATCGACAAGGCGCGTGCCGCCGGCGACAGCGCAAAGGAAAAGGAGCTGCTTGCGCAGGTCGACAATTTCCAGACGCATGTCGTTCCGATCATCGCCGACATCGACGCCGGTTTTGGTAATGCCGAAGCCACCTATCTGCTCGCCAAGAAGATGATCGAAGCGGGCGCCTGCGCCTTGCAGATCGAAAATCAGGTGTCGGACGAAAAGCAGTGCGGTCACCAGGACGGCAAGGTTACCGTGCCGCATGAGGACTTCCTCGCGAAGATCCGCGCGTGCCGTTATGCGTTCCTCGAACTGGGCGTCGAGGACGGCATCATCGTCACCCGCACCGACTCGCTGGGCGCAGGCCTCACGAAGCAGATCGCGGTGAGCAACGAGCCGGGCGATCTGGGCGACCAGTACAACAGCTTCCTCGATTGCGAGGAAATCGACCCCGCCACCGCGCGCAACGGCGATGTCATCATCAACCGCAACGGCAAGCTCTTGCGTCCCAAGCGTCTGCCTTCCAACCTGTTCCAGTTCCGCGAAGGCACCGGCGAGGACCGCTGCGTTCTCGACAGCATCACTTCGCTGCAGAACGGCGCCGACCTGCTGTGGATCGAGACCGAAAAGCCCCACGTCGAGCAGATCGCCGGCATGATGGACCGCGTCCGCGAGGTCATTCCCAACGCCAAGCTGGTCTACAACAACTCGCCCTCGTTCAACTGGACGCTGAACTTCCGCCAGCAGGTCTATGATGCGATGGTGTCCGAAGGTCTGGACGTGTCCGAGTACGACCGTGCCCAGCTTATGGACGCCAAGTATGACGATACCGAGCTCGGCATCGCTGCCGACAAGCGCATCCGCACCTTCCAGGCCGATGGTGCCAAGCGCGCAGGCATCTTCCACCACCTGATCACGCTGCCGACCTATCACACCGCAGCGCTCTCGACCGACAACCTGGCCAAGGAGTATTTCGGCGAGGCGGGCATGCTGGGTTACGTTCTGGGCGTGCAGCGTCAGGAACTGCGCCAGGGCATCGCCTGCGTGAAGCACCAGAACATGTCGGGCAGCGACATCGGCGATGCGCACAAGGAGTATTTCGCCGGGGAAGCCGCTCTGAAGGCTGGCGGCGTCAACAACACCATGAACCAGTTCGGCTAATCCGGATGGATCAGAATAACCGATAGAGTTTTCCTGGGGAGGAAAAGGATCAACCCGCCGGTGGCAACGCCGGCGGGTTTTTCCTTGTGATGCGCAGCTGCCCGCATGTTATGATCGCCGGATACGGCAAGCATGGGGGCGACGATGGCAAGGGTTCTGGGACTGGGCGGTCTGTTCTTCAAATCGGCGGATCCCGCGGCCACCTGCGCGTGGTACCGCCGGGTGCTCGGGCTCGAGTTCGGCGAATGGGGCGGGGTGGTGTTCACGCCGGATGCCGCCGCCGCGCACCCGGGCGCCGGCACCGTCTTCTCGCCCTTCAGCGCCGACACCGACTATTTTTCGCCATCGGACAAGGACTTCATGTTCAACCTGATGGTCGATGATCTCGACGCGATGCTCGCGCGCTGCGCCGCCGAAGGCGTGGAGCCGGTGAAGCTGTTTCCGCCCGAACCCAATGGCCGCTTCGCGCACATCATGGATCCCGACGGGCGCAAGATCGAACTGTGGCAACCCAGCCCGATGATGGGACCAGCTTGATCAAACCGGGGCGGATGATAGGCTCGCCCCATGCTGAAGCCCCCGGACCCCGCGCCGCAACCCCAAACGCTGCTTCCTCCACCCAGTGCGCTGACGCTGTGGCTGTGCGGCGTGGCAGGCGCGTGGCTGATGTATTTTGCGGTGTTCCTGCAGGTGCCCCAAGCCAGCCTGGGGGATGCCGCCATCAATGCGCTGGCCAATGTCGCGCCGCTCGCCTTGCTTGCCGCCGGAGCGCACCTGCTCATCAAGCGGCATGTGATGCGGCTGTCTGTCCCGGCTCAGATCATCAGCCATGTGCTGATCGGTTCGGCGTTCGCTGCGACATGGTTTGCGCTGGTCACGCTGACGCTGGCGCTGGTCAGCTATGTGCAACGCGGGCAATTCGACCTTTCCGGCTTCACCGGAGGCGCGTTCATCTGGCAGAACCTGCAAGGGCTGGTGCTCTACTGGGCGCTTGCCGCCACCACCTATGCGGTGCGTGGCGGGCGGTCTGCGGCGCCGGTCACCATCGTTTCCGCGCCCCCGCTTGAACGCTATCTGACCCGCAAGGGCGACGACATCGCGCCGGTCCACGTGCGCGATATCATCGTGATCGCGGGCGCGCAGGATTATGCCGAGGTCACCACGCTGACCGACACGCATCTGGTGCGCATGAGCCTGACCGAGTTCGAGCAGCGGCTCGATCCGCAGCGCTTCATCCGGGTCCACCGCTCGCGGATCATCAACATCGACCACCTCGATTATGCCGAGCCCGCCGGGTCGGGGCGCCTGATCGCGCACATGACCGATGGCACCACCGTTCCGCTCAGCCGGACAGGCTCGCAAAGTCTGCGCGCATTGATTGTCTGACGGGTCCGTTCGCAGGATCGATCTGTCCGTTCATGGCAAAATCCCCGCGCGAAAGGGTGCCCAGCGCATTTGGAAGCTCCATCAACGCATGGAGCAGCGCGATGATTCCTTTGTTCCCCACAGATATCGGCACGATCAGCTCTCTCGACCGGCGCGAACTGCTGCGCGGCCTGGCAGCGGCCGCCAGCTTGAGCGGTCTTTCCGGCCCGGCTTGGGCCGCTGCAGATGAGATGGCAACGACAGGCGCGCGCACCCGCATCATCCACGGCGTCACCCTGACCGACCCATTCGGCTGGCTGGACGATGCCGCGCTGGATGATCCGCAGGTGATCCGGCTGAGAACTGAATTCGACGCCGCAGCCCATCAGGTGATGGCTCCGCTGGAAGCGCTCACCCGCCAGCTGCGCGCCGAGGCGGATGCCGCCAGCCCGCCCCCTTCCGACCCTGCGCCCGTGCCCGACGGCGCATTCGGCTATTGGAGCGATTGGTCGCAAGGCCGCCGTCAGCTGTGGCGGATCCATCTCGCCAGCGGCGTCCGGCAATTGCTGCTCGATGCCGCAGAGACCGACGCCGACGGCAATGCGATCGGCACGTCCGTGGCCTGGGGAATTTCGCCTGACGACGCGACCTTGGCGTTTGCCACGGTTGCCGTGCCCGAACATCATGACATCCGCTTCAAGCACATCGCGACGGGGCAGTTGCACACCGATGTGGTGCGCGATGTAGGGGTGCAGATCACCTCGGAGCGGCTGGTCTGGACCGCCGATGGCCGCGGGATCATCTATGGCGAGGTCGATGCGTCGGGGCGGCCGTGGCGGGCGCGCATCCATTGGCTGGGGCGGCCGCAGGTCGAGGCGCCGATCATCCACGAGGAAGCCGACCCTGGCTTCTTCATCGAAATCCGGCAGACCAGCTCGGGCCGCTTTGCCGTGATCTACGCAAGCTCGGTCGACACCACGGAAGCACGGCTTGTCGATCGCGCAACAACCGATGCCGTGCGACTGGTAAGCGCGCGCAGGGCCGGCAGGCTTTATACCGTCGATCATGGCGGCGGAGAAACGCTCGATATTCTCACCAACGACACTCACCCCAATTTCCGCCTCGTAAGCGCGCCGCTGGACCAGCCGGACCGGTGGAGCGAGCTGGTTGCGGCGCAGGATCGCACCGGTCTTGCATGGCATCAGGCATTCCGCCGTCATCTGGTGGTGGCGGAGCGCCATGAAGGGAACAGCCGGGTGCGGGTGTTCGACCGGGCCAGCGCCACTTGGCGCATCATCGACATTCCCGAGCCGGTGGCAGTGGTCGGCTTCGACCGTTGGACCGCGGGGCCCGAGGCCAATCGCGAGCCCGAGCCTGCACAGCTGCGGCTGGGGGTAGAGACATTTGCGCAGCCCAAGGCGCTGTATGACTACAGTTTTGCCGAAGGCACGCTCAGGAAGCTGCAAGCGGGCACCGCAGCATCAGACCTCTATCTTGCCGAGCGCCTTCAGGCGACCGCGCCCGATGGCACGATCATCCCCATGTCGATGATCCGTCCGCGCACAGGCACGCTGCACGGGGCGGTGCTGTATGGCTACGGCGCCTACGGCGTCCCGTCCGATCCCGACTTCGATACCCAGCGCTTCAGCTTGCTGACGCGCGGCGTGGCCTATGTGATCGCCCATGTCCGGGGCGGCGGCGATCTGGGCGGGGCATGGCACGATGCCGGGCGGGGGGAGGCGCGCGGCAAGCCGATCGATGACTTCATCGCCTGCGCCCGGGCGTTGGTGACGCAGGGCATCGTCCCGCCCGGCAAGGTCGTCAGCCTGGGGCGATCCGCCGGGGGATGGCTGGTCGGCGCAGCCTTGAACCGCGCGCCGGATGTGTGGGCAGGGGTGATGGCCGACGTGCCCTATGTCGATGTCCTGAACGCGCTGCTCGACCCGGAGCGGCCGCTGTCTGCCACCGAAACCTCCGAAGTCGGCGATGTCATCAAGGATCCCGCGGCCTTCGCCCGCGTGCTGCGGCTGTGCGCCTACCAGAATGTCCCGGCGCGCAAGCTTCCGCCGGTCTATCTCACTGCCTCGCTCGCCGATGTGCGCATTCCATGGAGCGGGGTGCTGAAATATGTTGCCCGGCTGCGCGCGGCGCACCCGGACAACGCCGTTGCCCTCCGTCTCGATCGGGACGGCAACCACTGGGGCCCCGCCGATCGCGAAACGCGTGACCTATGGCGGGCCGAGCGCGTGGCCTTTGCGCTGAACGCGCTCGATCTCGTCTAGCACCGTGCCGCAGCCATGTGGCAGGGCCGCAGGAACGATGGCGGCTGCGCCGCGTAGACTGACTGCGGCGCATTTCTGCCGCCGCGAGGGATTTTCCACATCGATACCAGAACGCTCATGGCCTATGGCCTGGCACTGCTGCTTGGCCTTGCCATTGCAGGCACCATCGCCTTTTTCCGCTACAATTCGGTGCGGCAGAAACACCGTCGCGGGCGCGTGCAGGATCAGAAGCGCGAGCAGGCGCTGAGGGCAGATCACCAGCAGCGGCGGACCGATCCCGACGCTTGAGGTGATGCCTGCGGAGCGGCGATCTGCCGGTGGTGGGCGCGGCCCGGATGTGCCACTATTGGCATGACCCCGGACCAGGTCGCAGCAGGCCCGATGGCATCAGGCGACCGCAGCACGAAAGCCCATCCATGTTCCGCTACATCGTTGCCTATCTTGCCACCGGCCTTGCCTTTGCGCTGATCGACAGTGTCTGGCTGAAGACCATGGCGCCGCGGCTGTATCAGCCGATCCTCGGCGAGATGCTGGCGCCTTCGTTCCGGCTGGCCCCGGCGGTGGTGTTCTATGTGCTGTATATCCTGGGCATCCAGATCTTCGCGATCGGCCCGGCGCTGGCCGATGGCCGCTGGCAGACCGCGCTGGTCAACGGCGCGCTGCTCGGCTTCTTCTGCTACATGACCTACGACCTCACCAACCAGGCGACGCTGGCGGTGTGGAGCACCAAGATCACCGTGCTCGATATCATCTGGGGCACATTCCTTACCGGCTCGTCGGCGCTGGCAGGGTTCCTGGTGACCAGGGCGATCTTCAAATAGACTGCACGACAGCTCAGCTTGAGGCGCGAACGATCAGTTGCGGCTCGAGCTGGACCGACTCGCAAGTCTCGCCATCGATCTGGCGGAACAGCATGTCGACCAGCAGCCGCGCGCCTTTCTCCAGATCCTGCCGGATCGTGGTCAGCGGCGGGCTGGTGTGCGCGGCGAGCATGATGTCGTCGTAGCCGATCACCGCGACATCGCCAGGCACGGCAAGGCCCCGTTCGGCAAGCGCGCGCAGCACGCTCATCGCCACCACGTCGGACGCGGCAAAGATTCCGTCGATGCCGGGGTGCTCGTCCAGAAACGCGCTGGCGGCGGCATAGGCTGCCTCCGATGTCAGGTGGATCGGCAGGGTGTAGACATCGTCGGCCAGCCCGGCTTCGGCGCTTGCCTGCAGGAACCCCTGCTGGCGCTGGCCGAACTCGGGTGGGCTGGGGTTGCCCAGGAACAGCAGCTTGCGCTTGCCGCGCGCGATCAGGTGACGCCCGGCGATCAGCCCGCCCAGCACATTGTCCGACCCCACCGACACGTGCTTCTGCCCCGGAACCTGCGCGCCCCACACCACCAGCCCGCGATGCCGCGCGGCTGCGGCATCGAGCACTGCGGTCTGGTCCGACTGGCCGATGACGATCGCGCCATCGACCCGTCCGGAATCGAGCAGATCGTCGAGCCAGTCATCGCCCGAGGGGATGACCCGCGAGAGCAAAAGGTCGAAATTGCGGTCGGTGAGCGCATCGGCGAGATGGCCCAGCATGGTCATGAAGAACGGATCGGACGGGTGCTGGTCGATCTCGTGGCCCATCGGGATCACCACGCCGATCGCCTGCGCGCGGCGCAGCCGCAGGTTCTGCGCGGCCTGATTGGGCTTGAAACCGTGCGCGCGTGCGAGTTCGACCACGCGCTCGCGAGTCTTGGCGTTGATGATCGTCTTGCCCGCCAGCGCGCGCGAAACGGTCGAAACCGATACCCCCGCCAGCTCGGCCAGTTCCTGCATCCCGATCTTGCTGATGACCTGCGCCTTTCCTGCCCGATGCGTGCGTCCCCCGGAAGGCGTTTACGTCTAATCACAAGTGGCGCGCGCGTCGAGCCAAGAAGACGTGCCGGAACAGCTTGCATCCTGACGGCCGCTGTGTATTAATACAGCAATACACATGCGATGGAGTCGCCGGAATGGCCGTGAACTGGAAGCCCGTTGTTGTCCTGATCGTCGGCGTCGTCGCCATCGGCGCCTGGAAGATGTCGGATGCTGCCGAGTTCGATTTCATCGCCGACATGGAAGAATCGGCCGGCAAGGAATCGGACAGCGGCGATTGGGCGTCGAGCTGGTCGGGCGAACCGTTCGACCGGATCACGCTTGCCGGGCCCGATAACCTCACCTTCGTCACGCGGGGCGAGCATGCGGTCAGCGCCACCGGTGACGCCGAGGCGCTCAAGACCTTGCAGTTCAAGGTGCGCGACGGAGAGCTGCGCATCCGCCGCAAGTCCTCCGGGTGGACGCTGGGCGATTCCGGCGAGGCAATGATCGCGGTCAGCGCGCCGGCCTTGCGCGGGCTGGTGCTGGCCGGGTCGGGGTCGGCCAAGGTCGACCGGATGGAGGGCGATGAGGTCAAGCTCACCGTGGCAGGATCGGGCGATGCCGCGGTCGGGCGATTGACTGCGAAGGAACTCGATGGCTCGATCGCGGGGAGCGGATCGCTGCGGCTGGCGGGCAGCGCCGATTCGACCGACATCTCGATCGCAGGCTCGGGCAGCGTGAAGGGAGAGAATTTCCGCAGCGATGCCGTCGATGTGTCGATCGCAGGATCGGGCGATGTGACGATGCAGTCCGATGGCGTGGTCGATGCCAGCCTGATGGGATCGGGCGATGTCACCATCAAGGGCAAGGCCAAGTGCACCAGCAGCACCATGGGTCCGGGCACGCTGACCTGCGGCTGATGCCGCCGCGCTGCGGCGCGCGTGCGCGAAAGCCGTTGCGCACGGTGCTGGCTTGCTAGAATGTCTCCCGCAGAGCGGTGTCGCAGGCGCCGCGCCGGGGAGGTCGATTTGAGCGCATCGCAAGCCAGCAGCCAGCCACAGGCCGATCCCGGTTTCTGGGACCGGCACATCATGCCGCGGCTCATCACCTTCTGCTGCGGCCAACCAGCGGTTGCCAAGGCGCGCAGCCGCATCGTGCCGCGCGCGTCCGGCGAGGTGCTCGAGCTGGGGTGTGGCGGCGGGATCAACCTCGATCATTATGACCGGTCGCGGATCACCCGGCTATCGGGCGTCGATCCCTCGCCACAACTGCTCGACACCGCGCGGGCCAAGGCGCAGGCGCACGGGTTCGACGTCGATTTCCGCCCCGGTATCGCCGAGGCATTGCCCTTCACGGATGCAAGTTTCGACACCGTGCTGACCACCTTCACCTTGTGTTCGGTGCAGGACCCGCGCGCGGTGCTGGGCGAGATGCGCCGGGTGCTCAAGCCCGGCGGTACCATCCTGTTCCTGGAGCATGGCGCTGCGCCCGATGCGGGACCGGCGCGCTGGCAGCAGCGGATCGAGCCGATGTGGAAAAAGATCGCGGGCGGCTGCCATCTCACCCGGCCGGTCAGCGAGGCGTTTCGCGCGCAGGGGTTCCGCTTGAGCGACTGCCACAACCGTTATATGCCCAAGACTCCCCGTTTTCTGGGGTGGATCGAGACGGGGGAAGCGCGCGCATGAAGGCTCTTGTGATCGCGTTGGCCGCGCTGCCCGGCTGTCTTGCCGGGCTGGGCAGTGCCGAGGCTGCCGAACGGCGCTTCACGCTGTCGGGGTTCGACAAGGTCCGCATCGAGGGCGATGTCGCGGTCGAGATCAGCTCCGACGCCGCGCCCTTTGCGCTGGCCAGCGGCGATCCGCGCGCGCTGGAGGCGTTGAGCCTGAAGGTGCAGGGCGGCACGCTGTACATCCGCCGCGCGCGGCGCAATGCCCCGGTGGAGGCGCGCAAGCGCGCGGCCTTGCCCGATGCGCTGCCGCTGGTGCGGCTGAGCGCCCGCGCGGTGCAGTCGCTGACCGTGCTGGGACATGGCAGCGCGCGGATCGACCGGCTGGCAGGCGCGAGGCCCAGCGCGACGATGGATGGCAACGGATCGGTCGAGATCGGCTCGGTCAGCGCGGATGCTATGGCGATCAACGTCAACGGCAACGGCAGCCTCAAGGTCGGCGGCACCGCAGCGCGCGCACGTGCGGTGATGCTGGGTGAGGGATTGATCGAAGGCGGCGGGCTGACCCTCGGCGCGCTCGAATTCATCGGCGAGGGCCCGGTGCGCGCACGGCTGACGGTGAACGGCCCGGCGCGGATCGCGGTGAAGGGCGATGCCGATATCCAGATCGGCGGCAAGCCCGATTGCACCGTACGCCAGACCGGCACGAACACCATCAGCTGCGGCGGCGGTCTGGCCGTGCGCTAGATCCGGCTCGCTAGATGCGATCTGCGCGCGCTACCGATTCCGATGCGCGCAGCGCCATGATGATCTGCATCAGATGCGCGACATCGTGCACCTCGAGGTCGGATTCATAGGTGTGGAACGGCTGGTCGCGATTGGTCAGCTTGAGGTTGACGATGTTCGCCTTGTGATGGCTGAAGATGCCCGCCATGTCGGCGAGCGTGCCGGGGCGGTTGTAGAGGATCGCGCGGATGCGCGCGGTCGCGCCTTCGGAATCGCTTTCCCATGACAGGTCGATCCAGTCGGCATCGACCCCGCTGACAAGGTTGAGGCAATCGATGGTGTGAACCTCGATATGCTCGCCCTGGCGGCGCAGCCCGACGATGCGGTCGCCCGGAACCGGGTGGCAGCATTCGGCGAGCTGGAAGGCGACGCCCGGGGTCAGCCCGCGGATCGAGATCGCGCGGTCCTGGCGCGGGAACTCGCGCAGCGCGGTCATCTCGTTGCTGCTGCCGGGGACCAGCGCGTCCATCAGATCCTGGTCGGTGATCTGGTTGGTGCCGATCGCGACGAGAAGATCGGTCTCGTCCTCCATCTCCAGCCGCTCGAGCGCCTGTTTGAGCGCCTTCTTGCCGATCTTGACCGGCAGCCGTCCGGCGATCTCGTCGAAGATCACCCGGCCCATCGCGGCGGTCTCTTCGCGCTCCTTGTCGCGGACATAGCGGCGGATCGCCGCGCGCGCCTTGCCGGTGGTGACAAAGCCCAGCCAGCTGGTCTGCGGCTCCTGGCCCTCGGACTTGAGGATCTCGACGATATCGCCGTTGGACAGCGCGGTGCGCAGCGGCACGTTGCGCCCGTTGATCAGCACGCCCACCGCCTGGTTGCCCAGATTGGTGTGCACCGCGTAGGCAAAGTCCACCGCGGTCGCGCCCTTGGGCAGCTGGTGCAGCGCGCCCTTGGGGGTGAAGGCGAAGATGCGGTCCTGGTACATCGCCATGCGGGTATGTTCGAGCAACTCGTCGGCGTCCTGCGCGGTGTCGAGGATCTCGATCAGGTCGCGGATCCATCCGGCCTGGCCATCGGGACGGGTGCCGCCCTGCTTGTAAGCCCAGTGTGCCGCCAGACCGTATTCGCTCTGGCGGTGCATTTCATGCGTGCGGATCTGGATCTCGACCCGCATCGACCGGCCATGGATGATCGCGGTGTGCAGCGAGCGATAGCCGTTGCGCTTGGGGGTGGAGATATAGTCCTTGAACCGGCCGGGGATCATCTTCCACTTGCGGTGGATATGGCCGAGCGCGGCATAGCAATCATCGATGCTGTCGACGAGCACGCGAAAGGCGATGATGTCGGTCATCTGCTCGAACGAGACGTGGCGTTCGGCCATTTTGCGCCAGATCGAATAAGGGTGCTTCTCGCGCCCGCTGACGTCCGCCGTCAGACCGTGTGCGCCAAGCTCGGTCTTGAGCGATTCTGCGATGCTTTCGACCTGGTTCTCGCCATTGGCCTTGATCTGGTCGAGCCGCCCGACGATGGTGTCATAGGCTTCGGGCTCGAGCTCGCGAAACGCCAGCATCTGCATCTCGCGCATGTATTCGTACATGCCGACGCGCTCTGCGAGCGGGGCGAAGATATCCATCGTCTCGCGCGCGATGCGCTTGCGCTTGTCGACGCTGGAGATGAAATGCAGCGTGCGCATGTTGTGCAGCCGGTCGGCGAGCTTGACCAGCAGCACGCGCAGGTCGTTCGACATTGCGAGCAGGAACTTGCGCAGGTTCTCCGCAGCGCGCTCGCTTTCGGTCTGCGCCTCGATCTTGGAAAGCTTGGTCACGCCATCGACCATCTCGGCGACCTTGGGGCCGAACATGCGCTCGATCTCCTCGATCGTGGTCAGCGTATCCTCGACCGTGTCGTGCAGCAGCGCGGTAATGATGGTTTCGACATCCATCTTGAGGTCTGTCATGAGACCTGCCACCTCGATGGGGTGGCTGAAATACGGGTCGCCGCTGGCGCGCTTCTGGCTGCCATGCTTCTGGACCGAAAACACATAGGCGCGGTTGATCAACGCCTCATCAGCATCGGGGTCGTACTCCTTGACCCGTTCGACCAGTTCATATTGTCTCAGCACCATCTGAATGTCGGTGCTTTGCCTTCAAATGCAACAGAAAAACGCGCCTGTGCAGGGTCATGCCCCGTTTCGCCGAAAGGCCGGGGGCAGGGCAAGCGGGCAGGGCCATCAAAGGGTCTGCACAGGCGCGCAAGGTTTGCCGGTCGGCGGACACCCGGGATGTGGGAGAACCGCGGGCGCCGCCGATCAGCTGGAGGAAAGCGGACGGGTCAGCCCTTGGCGTTGCAGGCGGCCAGGTCTTCCTGGGCCATCGGCTCGCTGCGGGTTGTAAAGGCGGTCACCTCACCCATCTTGCGGGAGAGGCGGATGCAGGCGTTGACCGGGCGCGAGGTCGCCTTCGAGCCCGAGCAGACCGTGCCTTCGCACTGCCACACCACGCCCTGGATGATCTTGGTGGTCTTTTCGACCGGAGCGGCAAGCTCCGCGCTGAAATAGCTGGCGCCGGGGGTCTGGGCGCTGGCGGTGCTGGCCTGCAGCATCACCATGCTGGAGAGCGACGCCGCGGCGATGAACACGATCTGGGTGAGGGCCTTGGTAAAGCGGGGCATGGGGTTTGTCCTTTCAGCAATGTCCCGGGGGGAGGAAAACCGGGGGGTGCAATTTAGGTTGCGAATCACTACCTACATAATTAGGTTTCGAGTTGCAACTAGAAACTGAATTTTCATTGGCTTTGCTGCAATTTTGGATAAAGATGGCAGCCTGCAACGGATTTGAATGACCATGACCCAGACCCCTCCTGCCAAACTGCGCGAACCGCTTGCCGAGATCGCTGCCTGTTGCAGCCTGCCGCAGGCGCTGGAGACGATGGGCGAGCGATGGTCGTTCATGATCCTGCGCGCCTCGTTCAACGGGCTGCACCATTTCGAGGAATTCCTTGAAGAGCTGGGCATCGCGCGCAACATCCTCTCCAACCGGCTGACCCGGCTGGTGGAAAGCGGCATCCTCAAGCGTGCACCGTGCGTCGATGACCGCCGCAAGATCGAATACCGTCTGACCGACAAGGGCCTCGACCTGTTGCCGACGATGATCGCGCTGCGCCAGTGGGGCGAGAAGTGGGAAAGCGGCGTGCCATCGAACCCGGTGCTGGTCGACGAGCGCGACCGCCGCGCGATCCAGCCGATCTCGATCCGCGCGCATGACGGCCGGGTGCTGACGCATCACGACCTGTGCTGGATCGACATCGGCGACCTGAACACCGGCGCGCTCGATGACGACCACGAAGGCGTGGTCAAGCGCATCGCGACGATCTGAGGGGCTGGGCCTCTCCCCTCCCGCTTGCGGGAAATAGCCCTCCCCCTTGATGGGGGAAGGTTGGGTGGGGGTGATCTCTCCGGATTGTAAGGGCTTGCGTTTCTGCACGCCCAGCACCCAGCCGCACCATCACCCTCACCGCTGCGACTGAGGCAGCAAGCTGCCAAGTCTCGCTGCCTCTCCCATCAAGGGAGAGGCCAAGAAGGTCCAACTCGCTCCCAGACAAGGACGGCCCGTTTCAGGCCCACCCCGGTTTCGGCTGCGTCTCAACCACCCCTCCCGCAAGCGGGAGTGGAGAGAGTATCGCTCTACCCCCCGCCCGCGGACAACCGCACCGCGCGTTCGCGCAGCCGCTCCAGCGCAGCGTCATGAATATCGGGCGCGCAGCACAGAACGCCGAAGGCATTGGCGCGCGGCTTGTTGAAGCGCAGTTCGCCGCCCAGCGCGTCGGTCACCCGTGCCCCTGCTTCCTCGGCGATGATCGCGGCGGCGCCGATGTCCCATTCATAGCCCCAGCGCAGTGTCGCGAGCAGGTCGGCGCGATCGTCGGCGACCATCGCCATGCGCAAGGCGATGCTGTTGGGCTTTTCGACCACGGTCAGGTCGATATCCGCCTTGGGCAGGCTGTCGGTGGGTACGCGCGATCCCGCGAAACTCTGACGCCGACTCGCCTTCAGCCTTTTGCCGTTGAGGAACGCGCCGCGCCCGCGCGCGCCGATCCAGTATTCGTTGCGGGCGGGGGCGGCGAGCACGCCCATCACCACATGCCCATCCTCGACCAAAGCGACCGAGATTGCCCAGCCGGTGCGACCGCGCACGAAATCGCGGGTGCCGTCGATCGGATCGACCAGCCAGATCCGGCCGCAATCGAGCCGCGACACGTCGTCGGCGGTCTCTTCCGACAGCCAGCCGGCATCGGGGACAAGCGCGCCGAGGCGATCACGCAGGAAATTGTCGACGGCAAGATCGGTCTCGCTCACCGGATCGCCAGGCATCTTGTCCCACACCTGCAGATCGCCCCCGGCGCGCGCGAACGCGGTGACGGCGATGGTGCTCGCCTCTTCGACGATGTGCTTGATGGTGTCGGGAGAGACCTTGGTGCGCGACTGCATAGCCTGCTCTAGCGCGGCGCACGCCGTCGCAACAGTCCCCTCAACGCTCGCGGGTGGCGCTGAACGCGATGTCGGGATTCTTTTCCTGTTGATAGCCGATGTCCCAGGCCGACCGCGCCATGAACACCGGGTTGCCGTCGCGGTCCTTGGCCAGGTTGTTCATCGAGATGCGTTTGAATGCCTCGAGCGCGTCCGACGGCCCGGTGATCCAGCGCGCGGTATCGAACGGCGACATCTCTAGCACCGCCTCGACCTTGTATTCGGCCTCGAGCCGGCTGATCAGCACCTCGAGCTGGAGCTGGCCGACCACGCCGACGATCCACTGGCTGCCGATCTCGGGATAGAACACCTGGATCACGCCCTCTTCGGACAGATCGTCCAATGCCTTGCGCAATTGCTTGGTCTTGGTCGGGTCCTTGAGCTGGACGCGGCGCAGGATTTCGGGCGCAAAGTTGGGCAGGCCGGTGAAGCGCACATCGTTCTTCTCGGACAGGGTATCGCCCACGCGCAAGGTGCCGTGGTTGGGGATGCCGATGATGTCGCCGGGCAAAGCTTCGTCGGCCAGCTCGCGGTCTTGCGCGAAGAACAGGATCGGCGAGTGCACCGCGATCGGCTTGCCGTGGCCCGAGGGGACCAATTTCATGCCGCGCTTGAACGTGCCCGACACCAGTCGCATGAACGCGATGCGGTCGCGGTGCTGCGGGTCCATGTTGGCCTGCACCTTGAAGATGAAGCCGGTGACGTCCTTGCGTGTCGGTTCGACGGCTTCGGGCTGCGCAGGCTGGCTGCGCGGCGGCGGGGCGTGATCGGCGATGGCGTTGATCAGCTCCTCGATGCCGAAGCGCTTGAGCGCCGATCCGAAATAGACCGGGGTCAGGTCGCCATGGCGATAGGCCTCCAGATCGAAGCTGGCATAGCCGCCCTGGGCGAGCTCGGCCTCCTCGGTCAGCCGCGCAAGGGCCTGCGCCGACAGCACATCGGCGAGCTTCGGGTCGTCGATGCCGGTGAACTGCGCGGGCTTGTCGTCATATTCGCGGCTCGGCCCGCTGGGCTGCATCAGCTGGTTGCGCGCGAAGTCGTAAACCCCTTCGAACTGCCCGCCCATGCCGACCGGCCAGCTCATCGGGCACACGTCGAGCGCGAGCGCGTCTGCGACCTCGTCGAGCAATTCGAACGGATCGCGCCCCTCGCGGTCGACCTTGTTGACGAAGGTGATGATCGGAACGCTGCGCAGCCTGCAGACCTCGAACAATTTGCGCGTCTGCGGCTCGATGCCCTTGGCGGCGTCGATCACCATGATCGCCGAATCGACCGCGGTCAGCGTACGATAGGTGTCTTCGGAGAAGTCTTCATGCCCCGGCGTGTCGAGCAGGTTGAAGGTGATGCCCTTGCGCTCGAAGGTCATCACCGACGAGGTGACCGAGATGCCGCGCTGCTGCTCGATCTTCATCCAGTCCGATCGCGCCCGCCGTGCTGCGCCGCGTGCCTTGACCTCGCCTGCCAGATGGATCGCGCCGCCGGTCAGCAGCAGCTTTTCGGTAAGCGTGGTCTTGCCCGCATCGGGATGCGAGATGATGGCGAAGGTGCGGCGGTTGAGGGCGGTCATGGTCGGGGCTTTGCTACTAAACTGGTTCCCCGCGAAGGCGGGGACCCATCTCCGGATGGTGCATCCGGGTGCGAGGGCAGATGACGGGCCCCTGCCTGCGCAGGGGACCGGGGAAGGACGGCTAGCTCTCTAGCAGCGTCACATCCATCCGCAAACGCTGCTGTGCGTTCGCGGCGAGCGTCATCACGCCGGGCTTTTCCGTGAAATCGCCCTCGAAGCCGAGCGGATCGGCGATGCCGGCCCAGGGTTCGATGCACAGATAGCGCGCACCGGGCTTCTGCCAGATGCCCAGCATCGGCGTGTCGGGGAAATCGATACGCAGGCGCGGTTGACCCGGGACGCCATAGATGAGCGAGCGGCTGGCGAGCTGGTCCCAGATCAGCGCATCGGCTTCGAAATCGGCGTGAGTGGGCGCGTAGATGTTGCCCACCACCGGGCTGGGCTGCGTTTCGGGTAAGACCAGACCCGTCGCCAAGTCCAGCCGTCGGATCGGCGCGGGCTCGTCGCGCTCGAACACGATCCGGTGATCCTCCGCTGCGCCGCCAAAAGGCAGGGGCCAGGCGAAGGCGGGGTGATAGCCGAAGCTGAACGGCATCGGGGCATCGCCCAGATTGCTCACCGTCGCGGTCATCGCCAGCGTTGCGCCTTCGAGCGCAAAGTGCATGTCGAGCCGGAAATCGAACGGATAATGCGCGCGCGTCGCCTCGCTGGCCTCCAGCCGGAACAGCGCGTTTTGCGCGTCCGCCTTTACCACCGCAAACTCCGACCGCCGGGCAAAGCCGTGTTTGGCCATGCTGAACGTCCGGTCGCCCAGCCGGTACGCGTCCCCTGCAAGCGCACCGACGATCGGGAACAGCAAGGGCGCACGTCCCGTCCAGAACGCCGGGTCGGCATCGGTCATCAGCTGGCGGCCCTGCGCATCGGCCAGCGACCACAGCTCCGCGCCCAGCGGGGCGATGCTGGCGGTCAGCGTGTCCGAGCGGAGGGAAACCAAGTCAGCCACGCAACTCCGCCCCGAGCTTCGCCGCTGCCTTGACGATCGCGTCGGCAATGGCTTTCAGCTCCTCGTCGGCAAAGCTCTTTTCCACCGGCTGCAAGCTGACCTCGATCGCGAGCGAGAGCTTGCCCTCGGGCACGCCGGCGCCTGCGAAGCTATCGAACACGCGGGCATCGGTGATGTGCTTCTTGTCCGCGGCTTTGACTGCGCGCACCAGATCGCCCGCCGGAACGCCCGCATCGACGAGGAACGCGAAGTCGCGGGTCACGGCCTGCAGCGCAGGCGGCGCATAGGCCTCGCGCATCGCAGAACCACGCGGTTTGAGCGGAATGCCGTCGAGGAACAATTCAGCGACCATCACCGCCCCGTGCACCGGCTTGAAGCCGAAGGCCTTGGCGGTCCCGGGGTGCAGCGTGCCATAGCTTGCCAGCACATTCTTGGGCCCAAGCCGCAGCGTCGCCGCCTGGCCGGGGTGATAGTGATCGCCGGGGCCTGCGCTGTCGGGCGCGAAGTCCATCAGCTTGGCGGCAGGCGCGCCCGCGGCATCGAGCAGCGCCAGCACTTCGGCCTTCACGTCATGCGCGGTGAAGGCCTGCGCCTTGCCGCTGCGCCAGTCGCGGCTGACCTTGTCGCCTGCCAGCACGATGCCCAGCGTCGCGCGCTCGATGCTGTTGCCGTCCTCTGCCTTGAAATAGCGCCGCCCGACCTCGAACAGCCGGACCGAGCCCGCGCCGCGATCCAGATTGCGCTTGGCCGCCGACAGCAGACCGGGCAGCAATGAGGGCCGCATGACCTTCAAGTCTTCGCTGATCGGGTTGGCGAGCGTCCAGTCGCCGCCGCCGAAGGGCGCGGCTTCCTTCTCCGAAATGAACGACCAGTTGACCGCCTCGTTGAGCCCGCGTGCCGCCGCCAGACGCCGCACGCGCCGTTCCTGCAGTTGCACCGGGCTGGCGGTGGGCTTGGCGACACCGGGCAGGCGCGGCAGCGGGGTGGAGGGAATCGCATCGATTCCGGTGATCCGAACCACTTCCTCGACGATGTCCGCCTTGCCTGCGACATCGCGCCGCCAGCTAGGGACGGTGATGGTCCACGGCGCGGCGCTGCTGTCGATACCGAAGCCCAGGCGCTCGAGGATCGCCTTCTGCTCGTCCGCCGCCACATCGATGCCGCCGAGCGCGGCGCAATAGGCCGGGTCGTAGGATACCGTGCGCGGTTCAGCCGGAGCAGCCCCGGCGCGGGTGATCTCGCTCGCCGTGCCGCCGCACAATTGCGTGACATAGGCGGTGGCGATCGCCAGCCCATCGTCGAGGAACGCCGGGTCCACCCCGCGCTCGAAACGCTGGCGCGCGTCAGAGGTCAGCATCAGTTTCTGCCCGGTGCGCGCGATATGCTCGGGGTCGAAATAGGCGCACTCGATCAGCACGTCGGTGGTGGTCTCGGCGACGCCAGAATGCTCGCCGCCCATGATCCCGCCGATATCGTGCACCTGGGCGTCGTCGGCGATCACGGTCATGCTGGCATCCAGCGTGTAGGTCTTGCCGTTGAGCGCAAGCACCTCTTCGCCGTCCTTCGCCTTGCGCGCGACCAGCCCGCCCGAGAGCGTGCCTATGTCATAGACGTGCAGCGGGCGGCCCAGATCGATCATCACATAGTTGGTGATATCGACCAGCGTCGAGATCGGCTTCTGCCCCACCGCCTTCAGCCGCGCCTGCATCCAGTCGGGTGCGACGCCATTGGTGACGCCCTTGACGGTGCAGCCGTAGAACGCCGGGCAGCCGTCCGCATCGTCGGTGCGGATATCGGGGCCAGCGCCGACGCGCACGACATCGGCGATCACCAGCGGCTTCAATGTGCCAATCCCCGACGCGGCCAGATCGCGCGCGATGCCGCGCACGCCCATGCAATCCTGCTTGTTGGGCGTCACCGAGACGTCGATCACCGGATCGTCGAGCCCGGCATAATCGGCAAAGCTGGTGCCCACCGGCGCGTCCTCGGGAAGCTCGATGATGCCGTCGTGATCCTCGCCCATTTCGAGCTCGCGGTACGAGCACATCATGCCGAAGCTTTCGACATCGCGGATCTTGGCGGGCTTCAATGTGAAAGCAGGGCCGGGGACATACGTCCCGGGAGGCCCGAACACGCCGACCAGGCCCTGACGCGCATTGGGCGCGCCGCAGACCACCTGCCAAGGCGTGCCCGACCCGTCATCGACCTTGAGCAGCCGCAATTTGTCCGCATTGGGGTGCGGGCCTGCCTCGATGACGCGCGCGACCTTGAACGGGCGCAGCACATCGGCGGGGTTCTCGACGCCTTCGAGTTCGAGCCCGATCGCGGTGAGGCGGTCGGTGATCTGGGCAAGCGAAGCATCGGTATCGAGATGCTCTTTCAGCCACGATAAGGTGAACTTCATGCGCCGACTCCTCCGCTCAGCGTGGGGACATCGAGCGACGAGAAGCCGTAATGCTTGAGCCAGCGCAGGTCGCCATCGAAGAACGCGCGCAAATCGTCCATGCCGTATTTGAGCATCGTGAGACGATCGATGCCACAGCCAAAGGCAAAGCCCTGCCACTCGTCGGGGTCCAGCCCGCAATGTTCGATCACCTTGGGGTTGACCATGCCGCTGCCGAGAATCTCCATCCAGCCGCCATTGGGCCCGGTGGGATCGCCGCCAATCACGCGGCGGCCTTTCTCGACCGTGAAGCCGACATCGACTTCAGCCGAGGGCTCGGTGAACGGGAAATAGCTCGGGCGCAGCCGCAGCACGATGTCGTCGCGCTCGAAGAACGCCTTCACGAAGGTCTCCAGCGTCCATTTGAGGTGCGCCATGGTGATGCCCTTGTCGATCACCAGCCCTTCGACCTGATGGAACATCGGCGTATGGGTCGCGTCCGAATCGCTGCGATAGGTGCGGCCCGGCGCGATGATGCGGATCGGCGGCTTCTGCGCCATCATCGTGCGGATCTGCACCGGCGAGGTATGCGTGCGCAGCAGCATCTCCTCGCCCGCCGCGTTGCGGTCGGGGAAGTAGAACGTATCGTGCATTGCGCGCGCCGGATGCGTCTCGGGCATGTTCAATGCGGTGAAATTGTACCAGCCCGACTCGATCTCGGGCCCGGTGGCGACCGCAAAGCCGAGGTCGGCGAAGATCTCGGCAAGCTCGTCCATCACCTGGCTGACCGGGTGCACCGAACCCTGCGGCGTGGAGGCGGCGGGCAGCGTGAGGTCGATGGCTTCGGCGGCAAGGCGGGCGTTGAGCGCTTCGCTCTCCAGCGCGTCCTTGCGGGCAGTGATCGCGGCGGTCACCGCCTCGCGCGCCCCGTTGATCCGCGGGCCCTGTTCCTGCCGCTCCTCGGCGCTCATCTGCCCCAGCGTCTTGAGCAGCCCGGAGATCGCGCCCTGCTTGCCCAAAGCGGCGATGCGGATCTCTTCGAGGCCCGCAAGGTCTGCGCCGGCGATCTGCGCCAGATAGTCCTGCTGCAACTGTTCAACGTCGGCCACGGTGTGATTTTCCCATCTGTCAAATTCCGTGCGCGAGCCGTAGTCACGGGGCCCGCCACAAATCAACCCCTGCCGGTGCGTGGCATGCTTTTCATGAGGCCGCGCAAGGTGCTATCATCGCAGCGAGGACCGGGCACAGACCCGGCCACGGTTGGGGGACGATAGCCGATGAACCTGATGCTGCTGTTCGCATCGCTGGCTGCAATCCTTGCGGTTGCAGGACTGGTCTGGCTGCTTCAGCTGGGCGAGAACCGGATCGGTGATGTTGCCGACGCCGCGCGGATTGCCGAGGAGCAGATCGCGGGGTTCGAATCGGGGCCGGTGCTGATGTCGGGCGATGGCGAGGCGGCGCTGATCGAAGGCACCGACGGGCGCATCGTCCTGCTGAAACGGCACGGCGCGCATTGCGCCGGACGCGTGCTGGCAAAGCCCTTGCGCGCGCACCGCTGCAGCGGGGGGTGGAAGGTGGAAACCGGCGATCCGCGCTTCGGACATGTTTCACTCAGCCTTTCGAAACAGGATGAAGACAAGCTGCTGACAATGATGTAAGCAGGCGTCCATGGCCGATCTGCCCAACCCGACCGAGCTTGCTATCCCGGCATTCGTGCTGCTGATGCTGATCGAGATATGGTGGGTGCGGCGGCGCGACACACGCGCATACGAGCCGCGCGACACGCTGACATCGCTGGCGCTGGGGCTGGGCAGCACCGTGGCCGGCGCGCTGACGGGCGGGCTTGCGCTGCTGATCGCCTTGTGGGTCTATGAGCATCGCATTTTCGACATCGGCTGGGTGTGGTGGGCGTGGCCGGTCGCGTTCGTGCTCGACGATTTCGCCTATTACTGGTCGCACCGGCTTGGCCACCGCGTCCGCTGGATGTGGGCGGCGCATGTCATCCACCATTCGAGCCAGCATTATAACCTGTCCACGGCCCTGCGGCAGACCTGGACCGGCTTTTTCACCCCCGGATTGCTGATCGGACTGCCGCTGTTCTGGCTGGGTTTCCATCCGCTGATGGTCGCGTTCTGCGGCGGATTGAACCTCATCTATCAGTTCTGGATCCACACCGAGGCGGTCAAGCGGATGCCGCGCTGGTTCGAGGCGGTGATGAACACGCCCTCGCACCACCGCGTCCACCACGCGATCAACCCGCGCTATCTCGATTCGAACTACGCCGGGGTTTTCATCATCTGGGACAGGATGTTCGGCACTTTCGTGCCCGAGCGCGACGATGAGCCGATCCATTATGGCATCGTCAAGCAGCTGGGCAGCTTCAACGTGCTGTGGGCGGCGTTTCACGAATGGATCGCCATCGCCCGCGACATGTGGAGCGCGCCGGGGATTGGCAACAAGCTCAATTATCTGCTGCGCCCGCCGGGCTGGAGCCATGATGGCAGCCGCGAGACCAGCGACACGATCAAATCGGCCTGGGCCGCGCGCCAGCAGCAGCGCAGCGATCCGGGCGAACCCTATCCCGGTGGGAGCCTGACCCCTGCCGAGTGAATGACCTGAATCGAGAGGGCCGACAAAGAAGAGCCCCATAGGAGAGAGCATGAACGAATTTGACATCATCGTCATCGGTGGCGGGTCCGCCGGGTGCGCGGTTGCCGGGCGGCTGAGCGAGGACGCTTCGCTGTCGGTCTGCCTGATCGAGGCTGGCGGCCGCAACAATGGGGTGCGGGTCAAGACCCCCGGGTTCATGCCGTTCCTGCCTGCCAACACCAACTGGAAGTTCGATACCGTCCCCCAGCCGGGCCTCAATGGCCGCACCGGCTATCAGCCGCGCGGACGCGGGCTGGGCGGATCGTCGGCGATCAACGCGATGGTCTATATCCGCGGCAATGCCTGGGATTACGACAATTGGGAAACGCTGGGCGCAACCGGCTGGAGCCACAAGGATGTGCTGCCCTGGTTCCGCAAGTCCGAAGGAAATTCCCGCGCAGGCTCTTCGAAGGAGTTCGACGCGCATCATGGCGGGGATGGCCCGCTGTCTGTGGTCGACCAGAAATGGGCCAACCCCGGCAGCCACGCCTTTGTCGAGGCGGCGCGGCGGCTGCAGCTGCCGCTCAACTCCGATTTCAACGGGGCCCGGCAGGAAGGCTTCGGAATCTACCAGACCACGCAGAAGGATGGCGAACGCTGGAGCGCCTCGCGCGCCTATGTCGAGCCCGCCCGGGATCGCGCCAATCTGGACGTGCGAACCCATGCGCTGGTTCGCCGGATCATCATCCAGGATGGCCGCGCACGCGGAGTGGAATATGAGCGCGCCGGCAAGGTGGTGCAGGTGTTCGCGCGCGGCGCAGTCGTGCTGTCGGCCGGCGCTTTCGGGTCGCCGCAGATCCTGCAATTGTCGGGGATAGGCCCTGCGGCCATGCTCAGGCAGCACGGTATCCCGGTGCTCGCCGACCGCGCCGAGGTGGGCGCGAACCTGCAGGACCATATCGACTATGTCTCGGGCTTTGCCACCAAGTCGAACGACAGCTTTGGCAGTTCGCTCGCCGGGACGATGCGCATGGCGCGCGCGGTGGTGGAACATCGCCGCAAGCGCACCGGCATCCTCACCACCTGCTGGGCCGAAGCAGGCGGCTTCTGGAAGGTGATGCCCGATGCGCCAGCGCCCGACGTGCAGTTCCACTTCGTCCCCGCAGTGCTCGAGGACCATGGCCGCGAGAACGTCAAGGGCCACGGCTTTTCGTGCCACGCCTGCGTGCTGCGCCCCGAGAGCAAGGGCACGGTGACGCTGAACAGCGCCGACCCCGCAGCCCCGCCGCGGATCGATCCCAATTTCCTCGCCGACGACCGCGACATGGCGGTACTGCGCGCAGGCGTTCGCTTCATGCACCGCATCTTCGAAACCCCGCCGATGTCGGATTACAACCCGGTCGATCGCCATCCGGTCGATCTGTATGACGACGCGGCGCTCGACGACCTCATCCGCAACCGCGCGGACACCGTCTATCACCCGGTCGGCACCTGCCGCATGGGTTCGGACGACGCCAGCGTGGTCGATCCCAGGCTCAAGCTGCGCGGGGTCGAGGGGCTGTATGTCGCCGATGCCAGCATCATGCCGAAGATCGTCAGCGGCAACACCAACGCGCCCAGCATCATGATCGGCGAACGCTGCGCCGCGTTCGTCGCGGAGGATCTGAAGGTGGGAGCGATGGTGGCGGCTTGATCAAGCAAAATCCTCCCCCAGCTTGCTGGGGGAGGATTTAAAGAAGACTTCGCCCCTTCCACCCATCCACCCGCTCGGCTAGTTGAAGCCGGATGAGCCAACTTCCCTCCGACAGCGCCCCCACGCCGATGATGGCGCAATATCATGCGCTCAAGGCCGAGGCGCCGGATTGCCTGTTGTTCTATCGGATGGGCGATTTCTTCGAGCTTTTCTTCGATGATGCCAAGGCGGCGGCGGCAACGCTCGATATCGCGCTGACCTCGCGCGGGGCGCACGGCGGGGATCCGGTGCCGATGTGCGGTGTGCCCGTGCACAGCGCCGAGGGATACCTCGCGCGGTTGATCAAGGCTGGCCACCGCGTCGCGATTGCCGAACAGACCGAAACGCCCGCCGAGGCCAAGGCGCGTGCCGGATCGAAGGCTCTGGTCGCGCGCGCGATCGTCCGCTTCGTCACCGCAGGTACGCTGACCGAGGAATCCTTGCTCGATTCGCGCAGCGAAAACCGGCTGGTCGCATTGGCCAGCGCCGAGGGCGGCTATGGCCTGGCGATGTGCGACATCTCGACCGGCAGGTTCGAGCTGATGCAGGCGAGCGCCGACGATCTGTCCGCAGAGATCGCGCGGCTGTCGGCCAGCGAGCTCATCCAGTCCGATCGCACCGACCCGTTCACCGATGATGCCATCCTGCGGCCGGCGGGCGCGTTCAGCAGCATCGAAGGCGAGAAGCGGCTCAAGGCACATTTCGGCGTCGCGACGCTCGATGGCTTCGGCAGCTTCAGCCGCGCGGAGCTCGCAGCAGCAGGCGGGCTGATGGCCTATCTCGAGCATGTCTCGCGGGGCAATATGCCGTTCCTCGCGCCGCCGCGCAGGCACGAGGTTGCGCAGCACATGGCGGTCGACGCGGCAACGCGCGAGAGCCTCGAGATTCTCACCAGCCAGCAGGGCGGGCGCGCAGGGTCGCTGGTGCATGCGATCGACCGCACCGTTACCGGCGCAGGCGCACGGCTGCTCGCCAGCGATCTGGGTGCGCCGCTCACCGACATCGCCGCGATCCGCGACCGGCTGGCGCTGGTGCAATGGTTTCACGAGGATTCGCTGCGCCGCGACGGCGTGCGCGATGCGCTGAAGGCGATCCCCGATCTGGCGCGCGCGCTCGGCCGGGTGGTGGCGGGACGCGGGAGCCCACGTGACCTCGGCCAATTGCGCGATGGCCTGAGTGCTGCGCGGAGCTTGCGCGAACGGCTGGCGCGCGGCGATGACCTGCCGCCGTTGCTCAAGGCGCTGCTCCCCGACATGCAGGGCCATGGCGCGCTGGTCGAGCATCTGCAGCGTGCGCTGGTCGAAAGCCCGCCGACCGAGCGCGGCCAGGGCGGCTACGTCGCGCGCGGCTATGACGCGGCGCTCGATGCGCTGCGCGACACCTCGGGCAATGCCCGCCGCGCGATTGCTGCGCTCGAGGCGGACTACAAGGCGGCGACCGGCGTGCAGGCGCTCAAGATCCGCCACAACGCGGTGCTCGGCTATTTCATCGAGGTTCCAGCCGCGCGCGCCGATGCGCTGATGAAGCCCGACAGCGGCTTTGCCCACCGTCAGACGATGGCGGGCGCGGTGCGGTTCAATTCGCCTGCGCTGCACGACGAGGCGATGCGCATCGCGCAGGCGGGCGGTCATGCGCTGGCGGCAGAGGAAGCGCATTTCGAAGCGCTGTGCGAGGAGGTGGTCGCAGCCCGCGACGCGATCGCCCGCACCGCAGCCGCGCTTGCGCGGATCGATGTCGCAGCCGGCCATGCCGCGATGGCCGCAGAAGGCGATTATGCCTGCCCTGAACTGACGCAGGAACCGTGCATCGCTATTCAAGCCGGACGCCATCCTGTGGTTGAGGCGGCGTTGCGCAAGGCGGGCCAGGCGTTCGTCGCCAATGACTGCGCGCTGTCCGAGCGCGACCGGCTGTGGCTGGTTTCGGGCCCGAACATGGGCGGCAAGTCGACCTTCCTGCGCCAGACCGCGCTGATCGTCCTGCTCGCGCAGGCGGGCGCGTTCGTTCCTGCGCGCTCGGCTCGGGTCGGTATCGTCGACCGGTTGTTCAGCCGGGTGGGCGCATCGGACAATCTGGCGCGGGGGCGCTCGACCTTCATGGTCGAAATGGTCGAAACTGCCGCCATCCTCTCCCAAGCTACCGAGCGCTCGTTCGTTATCCTCGACGAGGTCGGGCGCGGTACATCGACCTATGACGGGCTCGCGCTCGCCTGGGCAATCGCCGAGGCGGTGCACGACACCAACCGCTGCCGCTGCCTGTTCGCGACGCACTATCATGAGCTGACGAGGCTCACCGACCGGCTCGACGCGCTGTCGCTGCACAATGTCCGCGCGCGCGAATGGAAGGGCGATCTGGTGCTGCTGCACGAACTCGCCGATGGCCCGGCGGACCGAAGCTATGGCCTTGCCGTCGCCAAGCTGGCGGGGGTGCCGCCCGTGGTTGTGGCACGCGCGAAAGCGGTGCTGGCCAAGCTTGAGGCCGGGCGTCAGGCGACCGGAGGGCTAGCCGCGGGGCTCGACGATCTGCCGCTGTTCGCCGCAGCGCTCGCCAAGGAGCCCGAGCCGGTCGATGCGCTCCGCGAGGCGCTGGCGGAAATCGATGTCGACAATCTCAGCCCGCGCGACGCGCTGGAGGCGCTGTACCGGCTCAAGGGATTGCTCGGGTCATAAAGCCTGGCGCAGCCGCCGCGAAATTGCCCGTTCTCACCATTTGTAAAACCGGTTATTCTGCAACGGGTTGAGGGCACAGGCGCGATGGCGATCTTGCAGACATGGATGATGGTGGCTGCGCTGGGCGGTGCGGGCGAGGCTGCGCCCTCCGTCCCGCAGGTGATCGCGCTGTGCGAGGCCGCAGCGCCTGCCGTCGGTGCCGCCCCGGCGCTGCCCGAGCAGACCGACCGGGCCCGAACGCTGATGCGCGGCGGCGCGGATGGCGCGGATGCGGCGCTCGCGCTGCTGCTCGACGCTCTGGCGGATCCTTCAGCGCAGGCGGCTGCCGACACCCGGCAGATCGCGGAATACTGCCTCGTCGCGGGCGAGGCGATGCGCCGCGCGCGCTCGGGCAGCCAGTCGCGCGCGCAGGATTT
>VYKZ01000040.1_pt1 | contig 59268 bp, 51 predicted proteins | sample 5114421 | NCBI WGS metagenome assembly VYKZ01 (sample SAMN12291788, study PRJNA351875) | freshwater metagenome | isolation source: freshwater lake | place: USA: Michigan, Gull Lake | collected 2013-08-08 | reverse complement strand
CGAGTTGCGTTCTCAGCCAATTTAGAAGGCCTATCCGGTCGCGCTCGGTTGGCCAGTCGGGGAAGCACCGGACGTCAGGTATTGGCGAGCTCTGCCGTTTGACACCTTACGTCGGAACGGCAGGAAAGTCCCACGTTCCGACGTCGGCCGCCGGCAGCACCCGATCCAGCCCCAGTCGTTCAGGTAAACCGCTACGAACGTCCGCTCCTGACCGAATTTGCCGTGTGTTCCCCGCCAAGCGGACTGTTATCGTTGGTCCGCCATTTTGGTCGTTGACTGCAATCATTTGATTGCGCGAATGCGCACGTCCGTCGGTGGCAGGGTGTTTGCAGGACCGCAGTCACGGAAGCCGATCGCCATGGAGCGCTACTCGGTGGCTTGTCCTACAGAAAAACCAAAAATTCCTTGATCGTGTAATGATATTTTGTATCACGCCACTTCTGCGTGTTCCATCAGGGGGGAAACAGCAATGTTTGGGGAAGACACTTTGCGAATGACAAAATTCATCAGAACGGGGTTGCAACTGGTGATGGCGGGATCAGCCTGCGTCGCGGTCCCCGCGCTTGCTGAAGAGGACAACAACACGATTATCGTCAACGGCCAGAGACAGGCTTATCGCGGCGACTTTACGCTAAAGGAGACGCCCCAGGCGATCACCCAGATCGACGCCGAGATCATCGACCAGAACGCCATCTTGCGGCTGTCCGACGTGCTCGACCTGTCGGCCTCGGTGGCACGGCAGAACAATTTCGGCGGGCTCTGGGATGCCTATGCGGTGCGCGGCTTTGCGGGCGATGAGAACCTGCCCTCGGGCTATCTGGTCAACGGCTTCAACGGCGGGCGCGGCTTTGGCGGCACCCGCGATGCATCTGGGATCGAGCGGGTCGAGGTGCTCAAGGGGCCCAACGCAGCGCTGTTCGGTCGCGGCGAGCCCGGCGGCACAGTCAACATCGTCACCAAGGTCGCCGATTTCGAGACCCGCGGCCGGATCACCGCGCTGGCGGGCAGCTTCGACCGCCGCCGCGCGGACAGCGACGTCAACATCGCGATCGGGGATGTCGCTGCAATCCGGCTAATCGGGTACTACGAAAATGCCGGCAGCTTCCGCGATACCGTGCGCAGCGAGCGGCTGGGCTTCCTGCCCTCGATCCTGTTCAAGCTCGGCGAGCGCACCACCCTGACCTATGACCTCGAACTGTCGCGGCAGGAGGCGGATTTCGATCGCGGCGTGCCTGCGATCGGCGGCGTGCTCGGACTTGTCCCGCGCTCGCGCTTTCTGGGCGAGCCAGGTGACGGACCCACCGAGGCCTATGCCACCGGACACCAGGTGCAACTGCGTCACGAATTCTCGGACGACTGGAGCGTGATGCTGGGTGGCCAGTATCGCGAGACCAGGTTGGAGGGCTTTTCGAGCGATGCCGAACTGGTCGCCAGCCGCCAGCGGCTGTTCCGCGATGGCCGATCGCTGTCGCGCCAGCGCCGCTCCCGCCTGTACGAGGGCGAGCATTTCGTGCTGCGCGGCGAGATAGCGGGCAAGTTCGACACCGACAGCCTGTCGCACCGCGTGCTGATCGGTGTCGATTACGACGAGTTCGACAATTCGCAGCTCTTCCTGCGCTTCCGGCCGCCGGTGATCGGCGCGGCCACCAGCCCGCAGGCGGCCAACGATATCGATATCTTCAACCCTGTCTACGGCCGCTTCCCGCTTCCCACCCCTGCCCCGCTGACCAACCGGCTCGATCAGCAGCGCGCGGTCGGTGCCTATGTCCAGGACCAGATCACGATCAGCGACAGCCTGCAACTGCGCATCGGCGGACGCTTCGACGACATCACGGTGGAGACATTGAACCGCGCCAACAATGTCGCCGCCAGCCGCAGCTACAAGCGGTTCAGTCCGCAGGCCGGCATCGTGTTTACTGCATCGGATGCTGTGTCGCTCTACGCCGCGTATGGCGAGGGCTTCCGCGCCAATCTGGGTGCGACGGCGGCGGGGACATTGTTCGACCCGGAGACATCGAAATCGGCCGAAGTCGGGGCGAAATTCGGTCTGCTGGACGGCGCGCTGGAAGGCACGGTGTCGCTGTTCACTTTGTCCAAGTCCAACGTGCTGGCGGCAGACCCGGCCAATCCCGGCTTCTCGCTGCCCATCGGCAAGGCGCGCAGCCGCGGGCTTGAGGTGGACATTGCCGGCAAGCTTCCCGGTGATATCGATCTGTGGCTGTCCTATGCCTATGTCGATGCCGAGGCGCGCGCCAACGTCACCGATCTCAACTTCGGCCTGGCGATCCGCTCGGGCGACCGGCTGATCAACATTCCCCGCCACAGCGCCAACATCCAGCTGTCGCGTGGGTTCGACATCGCCACCACCCGCCTGAACGTTGGCGGCGGCGTGCAATATGTCGGCAAGCGGCTGGGCGAGACCGCGACCACCTTCGAGCTGCCCGATTATGTGCTGACGCGGGTGTTTGCGAGCTGGAAGCTGCAGGAAAATCTCGAGGTGATTGCCAATGTCACCAACCTGTTCAATACCACTTACTACACCAACAGCTTTGCCCAATTGTGGGTCCAGCCGGGAAGCCCGCGCGCCGCATCGGTTGCGGTCCGCGTGTCTTTTTGAGAAGGGATTAAGGTGACCGATTGCACCCTGGCCATCGCCGATCTGGTTGTCGAACGCGGGGACCGGCGCATCGTCGACGGTCTTTGCCTGTCGCTGGCACCGGGGGAAATCTATGCGCTGCTCGGGGGCAATGGCGCGGGCAAATCGACCACGCTGTTTGCGATCCTGGGCTTTCTGCCCTTCTCGTCGGGTACGCTCACCGTTTGCGGGCAGGACCCGCGCTCCAGCCCGGATGCGGTGCGCGCATCGGTTGCCTATCTGCCCGAGAATGTCGCGCTGTACGATCACCTGACCGCGCGCGAGAATGTCGAGTATTTCCTGAAAGTTGCCGATTGCGCCAGGCCACGCGCGGATATCGAGCAGGCGTTTCAGAGCGTGAGCCTGGCCGCCACCGCCTGGGATCAGCGCGCCGGGCGCTTCTCCAAGGGAATGCGGCAGAAGACCGCGATCGCGCTCGCTTTGCTGCGCAACACGCCGCTGCTGCTGCTCGATGAACCGACGTCGGGGCTGGACCCGGCAGCCGCAGCGGATTTCCACGCGCTGCTTGAGGCGCTGTCGGCGCGCGGGGTCTCGATCCTGATGGTCACGCACGACCTGTTGGGCGCAGCCGATACCGCCGACCGCATCGGCCTGATCGCGGGCGGACGGATCGCCAATGAATGGCGCGCCCAAGAGACCGGTCCGCGCTTTGATCTCAACACGCTGCACGACGGCTTTGCGGGCGTGAAATGAACCGCAGCCTGATCATTGCCGCAGCCGAGCTGCGCCTGATGCTGCGGTCGCGGCTGGCGCTGGTCGGGGTCGTGACCTTGCTGCTGCTGTCCGCAATCGCGGCGGTCACCTCAGCGGTACAGATGACCGAGGCCGCCAGAGCACGCGCGCAGGCGCAGACCGAGACCGATGAGCAGTTCGAGGCGCAGCCCGACCGCCACCCGCACCGCATGGTGCATTATGGCACCTATGCGCTGCGCCCCGTCGGGCCGCTCGCCGCGTTTGATCCCGGCGTCGATTCCTTCACCGGCACCGTGCTGTTCCTCGAGGGGCACCGTCAGAACAGCGCGACCTTCGGCGCGGCGCGTGAATCATCCGATCTGCTGCGCTTCGGCCAGCTGACCCCGGCGTTCGTGCTGCAGACACTGGCGCCGCTGCTGTTGATCTTCCTGGGTTTTGCGACCGTCGCGCGCGAGCGCGAGCGCGGCAGCCTGCGCGCACTGGCGGCGCATGGCGCAAGCGCGCGCAGCATCGTCGGCGGCAAGGCGCTTGCGCTGGGTCTGGTCGCATTGCTCGCGCTGATGCCCGCGCTGGTCGCATTGGGTTGGGCGGCGCTGCGCCAGCCGCATGAAGCCGGGGTCGCGCTGGTGATCGCGCTCGCTTATGCCGGGTATCTCGCCGCCTGGGTGCTGGGCATCGTGGCGCTGTCGGGGATAGCGCGGACATCGCAAGGGGCGCTGATCGCGCTGATCGCGGCCTGGGCGCTGATCGTGGTGCTGGTACCGCGCGCCGCGGCAGGTTGGGCAGGCGTTGCTGATCCGCTGCCCAGCCGGGTCGACACCGAACTTGCGATCGCTGCCGACCTGCGCCGCATCGGCGACAGCCACAACCCCAACGATCCGCATTTCGCCGCGTTCAAGGCGAACCTGCTCAAGCAATATGGCGTCACCCGCACCGAGGACCTGCCGTTCAACTATCGCGGGCGCCTGGCTCAGGAGGGCGAGCGGATCACCTCGCAGCTGTTCAAGGACTATGCCGCGCGCGCCGATGCCATCCGCGCGCGCCAGTCCGGCTGGCTGGCCTGGGCAGGCGTATTGAGCCCCGCGCTGTCGGTGCGCAACGCATCGATGGTCGGCGCCGCCACTGATCTGACGACCCACACGGCGTTCATGAATGCGGCGGAAGCCTATCGCTTCGATCTGGTGCAGAGGCTCAACGGCCTGCAGGCCACCGCGGTGTCCGGCGCCGATGACAACGCGCGCAGCAAGGACCCGCTGGCCGACAGGCGCACGCGCATTTCCGCAGACTTCTGGAAGACCATGCCCCGGTTTGATTTCGCCGCGCCCTCGGCATCGGCTCGCATGGCAGCGATGCTGCCCTCGCTGGCGCTGCTGGCGCTGTGGATCGTGCTGGCGCTGGGCGGGCTGGCGCTGGCTGCGCGGCGGATGGGAAGGCTCGGCGCATGAGCAGCGTGATCCGTGAAATCTGGCTGCTGGGCCGCAACCGCGCTGCGCTTGCCGCTTTGGTGCTGCTGGCGGTGTTCGCCGCCGCAGGCGTCGCCATCGGGCTTGCCAATGTCGCACGCGATTCTGCGATGATCGAGCGGATGCTTGCAGGCCAGCCCGCCGAAGAACAAGCGGTGGCCAGCTTCGTGAAGGATGCCGGCTATGGCGCCTATTACGGGTTCCAGCCGGTCTGGGATCCGCCCTCCGACCTCGCCTTCGCCGCGCTGGGCAACCGCGACATCGCGCCTGCCATCCTGCGGGTGCGCTCGCTCTCGCTCGAAGCGCAGCTCTATGAAAATGAAAGCGCCAACCCAGAGCTGTCGCTGGCCGGTCGGTTCGACCTTGTGTTCATCACCATCTACATCGCGCCATTGGTGCTGATCGCGCTGCTGCATGACCTCTGGTCGGGCGAGCGCGAGGCGGGGCGGCTGTTCATGCTGTCCGCTCTCCCCAGGGCGCGACGACGGCTTTGGTCTGTGCGGATTGCGGTGCGGATCGCTGGCGTGCTCGCCGCGCTGTTGATCCCGTTTGCAGTGGGTGCCGTGCTGGCAGGTACCGCGCTGCCCCGCGCGCTGGCCTTCGGCGGGCTGATCACGCTCGCGTGCCTGTTCTGGTCGCTGGTCATTCTGCTGGTGGCGCGGCGCGGCGCGAGCTCGGTAGTCAATGCCGCGACCCTCGCGTCGATCTGGTTCGCGCTGACACTGGTCGTTCCCGCTGCCGCCAATCTGGTGATCAACGCCGCCGTACCGGTGCCCGATGGTGCGGCGCTGGCGCGCGAGAATCGCGAATTCGTCCACGGCGCGTGGGATCGCCCACGCGAGCAGACGATGGACGCGTTCCTGGCGCTCTATCCGCAGCATGCCGCTGGAAGCGCGTTGCCGCCCACCTTCCACTACAAATGGTATTTCGCCTTTCAGCACTTGGGCGATGTGCATGTTGCCAGGCAATCGCAGGCCTATCGCGACGGCATCGCGGGCCGCGCAGCCTATGCCCGGGCTGCGGGCTGGGTGCTGCCACCAGCGGGTATCGCGCAGGCCATGACTGCGCTAGCGGGGACGGACGTCACCGCCCAGCTTGAATTTCAACAGCGCATCCGCGCCTATCATACGCGACTGCGCGAGTATTATTATGACTATCTCTTCAGCGAACGCCCCTTCGACGTCCAGATCCTTGCGGATGTTCCGCGCTTCGATCCTGCTGACGGCAGCGGCACTGGGGCTGACTGACGCCGCGCTTGCTCAGCGCGTCACCGACAATGCCGCGGGCGGCGCCGAGGACGCCTTCGGCACCAGCATCGGCAACGAACGCGTAGGACTGTACAGCGGCAACGACGTGCGTGGCTTTTCACCGGTCACCGCCAACAACATCCGGTTGGAGGGGCTGTATTTTGACCGTCCGGCCTCGTTCACCGACCGCTTGGTGCAGAGCAATGTCGTCCGCGTCGGGCTGACGGCGCAGAATTATCTGTTCCCCGCCCCCACCGGCATCGTCGATTACAAGATCCGCCCCGCGGGCAACGACTTCGTGCTCAGCACCATGTTCGGCCTCAACAGCTGGGGCGGCGGGCGGCTCGAGCTGGACGCGCAGATTCCGGTGATCAAGGACAAGCTCAGCCTGGTGGCAGGCGGAGCGGGGTTCGTCGACGAGCTCGCACCGGGCAACCAGTCGTTCTTCGGCTCCTATGCTCTAGCGGCACGGTGGAAGCCCGCGCCGGGGATCGAGGTCATTCCGTTCTGGAGCCGGATCGACCTGTACAACCGCGAAGCCGCGCCGCTCTACACGCCCGAAGGCGCATTCCTGCCGCCGCGCATCGAGCGCCGCCGCTTCCCCGGCCCTGAATGGGCGGACCAGCGCAACACCGTGCAGCATTACGGCGCGCTCACCAAGGCGCGCCTAAACGACAATTGGCAGCTCGCCGCCGGGCTGTTTCGCTCGACATCGGACAGCAGCACCAATTTCGCGCAGAATTTCATCGCGATGCGCTCCGATGGCACCGCCATCCGCCGGGTCACCAGCGACCCGCCCTTGTCGCTCGCCGGGACCAGCGGCGAACTGCGCCTCAGCCGCACTTTTGCCGATGGTCCGCGCCGCCACACTGTGCATCTCGCGGTGCGCGGGCGCGAGCGGGTCAACCGCTATGGCGGCGGCGGGCGGATCGATTTCGAACGCGCGCCGGTGGACGAGGTGCTCGATATCCCCGCGCCCGATTTCACCTTCGTGCCGCAGACCGGCGAGACCGTGCGTCAGGGGATCGCGGGCGTCGCCTATGACGGGCGCTGGGCGGGCGTCGGGGGCCTCAGCCTCGGATTGCAGCACACCTGGTATGCCAAGCGCGTCGATCGCCCCGGCGCCCCGCTCGCGCGCACCGACGATAAGGCGTGGCTGCCCAATGTCACCGCTTCGGTCGAGCTGACCGAACGGCTGGCGCTGTACGGCAGCTACACCAAGGGGCTGGAGGAAAGCGGCATCGCACCCGACAGCGCCGCCAACCGCACCGAGGCGCTGCCTGCGATCCTGACATCGCAGATCGATGGCGGTCTGCGCTGGAAGGTGCCCTGGGGGATGAGCCTGATCGCCGGGCTGTTCGATGTGCGCAAACCCTATTTCGCCGCCGACGAGGCCAATGTGTTTCGCGAGCTGGGCGATGTCCGCCATCGCGGGATCGAGCTCTCCGCTGCCGGGCCGCTCGCCAAGGGGCTGACCGTGGTCGCAGGCGCGGTGCTGATGCAACCACGGGTGACCGGCGATGGGGTCAGGCTGGGCCGCGTCGGGCAGCGTCCGCTGGGCCAGCCCTCGCAGCTGCTGACGCTGGCGACGCAATATGCGCTCCCCGGCGTGGAGGGCGTGCAGCTGACGTTCAACGTGACGCACCGTGGCACCCGCGCCGCCGACACGCGCAATCTGGTCACCCTGCCTGCGCGAGCGATCTTCGATGCGGGGGTGCGCTGGCGGCTGAACCTCGCCAACAACCCCGCGCTGCTCCGGGTGCAAGTCCAGAACCTGACGAACGCCTATGATCTCGCTTTGGTCGGCAGCGGCAGCTATCAGGTCAATGCGCCGCGTCAGCTGACAATGTTCCTGACCGTCGATTTCTGACCGCCTTAAGCTGGGCTCGCGGCCTTCATCCGATAGAAGATGCCGCTTTCGTCCTGCCCGGTGAGTTCGAGCACGCCGGTGACGACGATCATCTTGGACTCGTTGGTGGGGAACGGAATGTCCGCAAGCACTTCGATGAACTGGTTGGGGATCGCGTGGAAGTGAAACGGACAGCCCGGGGGGTAGGCGAGCAGCACGAAATGCTTCTGCCGGGCGCCGGTCTCCAGCGGCTTCATCCAGCCGGCGACCTTGATCCGCTTACCCGCCAGCGCCTTGACCGCTGGGGTGAACAGCGGCTTGGAATAGAGATAGCCGTCCTTGGCGGTGCGGGTCTGCTCCTTGGTCGCCTCAAGCACCGCCCAGGATACGCCGCCCTTGGGGGTGGCGGCGGGCTTCCAGACGTCCTCGACCGGAGCCTTCTTGCCCTGCTGCATTGCTGCGTTGGACGCCCCGGCGGGCAGCGCCAACATGGTGAGGGTTGCCAGCAGGATCATGGATTTGCGCATCGTTCTTTTCCTCAACTCAATCGTGCCAGGGTGCGGGCCAGATCGACCCGGAAAATGCGGATGGCCGGAATGATCGCGGCGATCAGGCCGATGCCCAGCACTGCGGCCAGGATCGCCAATTCGCCGGGCAGAAGCCGCGTGGCGACCAGCCCAAGCTCGGCCAAAGTTGGAAAGCTGGCGATCGCCAGCGCAATCAGTCCGTGCGCCAGCGCGATCCCTGTCAACGCGCCGATCGTCGCGATCAGCAGGCCCTCGAGCAGGATCGTGCCGAAGATCGCTGCCGGTGTCGCGCCCATGACGCGGAGCAGCGCGAGGTCGCCCTCACGGGCACGGGTCGCGCTCCACAAGGCAACGAACAGGCTGAGTCCTGCGGAGATTGCGAGCAACCAGCCGAACAGCCGCGCGCCTTCGATAACCGATCCGAACAACCCCAGCAGCCGCGCCGATTCCGTCGCGGGCACCGCAGCCTGCAGCGCGCTCTGGCGGTTGATCTGCGAAGGGATGCGCATCGCGCCCGAAGCGTTGCGATATCGGACCAGCACTGCGGTGATCTCAGGTTCGAGACCTGCCGCCCCGGATGCAGCCTCGTGCTCCCCGTGATCTTCATGCGCTTCGCCCTCGACGTGATGCTCGTCATCGTCGTGGTGATCCGCCTCATCGTGATGATCGTCGTCGTGCTCGATGCCGTGGACGTCCCACACCGATTCGATCGATGTCAGGATCAACCGGTCGAGCACGGTGCCGGTCGGCGCGAGGATCCCAACGGTCTTGAATGGCGCGTGGTCGTGGCCCTGCCCGTCCTCCTCGCCGCTCTCGATGCCGTGGCTGCCGATGAATTTCTGACCAAGGCCAGCGCCAGTTCGCCTGGCGACCTCGGCTCCCAACACTGCATCGCCCGGGGTTTCGAACGCAACACCCTGCGCGAGCGGGGCATCATAGAGCGTCAGCAAACCCGCATCGCTGCCGACAATGCGAAACCCCTCGAAATTGTCACCGAGGGCCAACGGCACGGCCTGCGCCACCCCAGGATCGCGGCGCAGCAGTGCTAGTGCGGCCTGCGGTATGTTCCCGGTGGGTTGGTCGATATGATAGACGCTCGACAACACGAGCTGCAGCGGCGACCCCTTGGCCCCCACCACCAGATCGATCCCGCGCGCATCGCGCTCGAACCGCTCGCCCGCCTGGGTCGAAAACTGGAGCAACAGCACAAGCGTTGCGACCGCGATCGCCAGCAGCAGCGCGTTGAGCGCCACCGTCAGAGGGCGGTCGCGCATATAGGCAAGGGCAAGGCCGATCATGCGGTGGCCCCTTGCGCGGCGGGGGCAAGCTGCCGGACCGACGCGATGTGGTCGCGCAGCCGGTCGTCATGGGTGACGACCAGCAGGCTGGCCCCCGATTCATCGGCGCATTCGCGCAGCAGCGTGACGACATTTTCCATGTTGCGATGATCGAGCGCCGATGTCGGCTCGTCCGCGATGATCAGATCGGGCCGTCCGACCAGCGCCCGCGCGATCGCCGCGCGCTGCGCCTCGCCCTGGCTGAGCTCGCGCGGCAAGGCATGCGCCCGGTGCGCCAGACCCAGCCGCTCGATCAGCATCGCGATGCGATCCCTGCCGCCCTCGCCACCGACCAGTTTCTGCGCAAGCGCGAGATTGGCGGTCAGGTCGAGCGAGGACACCAACCGCAGCGTCTGGAACACCAGTCCGATCCGGCGGCGGCGAAGATCGTCGCGGCGCGCGGGCGACAGCCCGATCATCGCTTCGCCGCCCAGGGTGATGCTGCCGCTGTCGGGGGTCAGCAGCCCGCAGATCAGGTTGACCAGGGTCGATTTGCCGCAGCCCGATGCACCGATCAGCAGGCTGTGCTCACCTGCGGCCATGTAGAAATCGAAATCGGACAGGACCGGGGTTCCGCGATACGCGAACGCCAGTTGCTCGATGGTCAAAAGCATGTCGGGTCCTGCGCGCGTCAATCCTTGGTCGCGGTAAAGCGCTTGGCCTGATCAGCCGGGGTGACCTGAGAGACGGTGAAGGCTTTCGGCGCAGCGTCTGCCAAGGCCTGGTCGGCAAAAGTGGACGGTGCGGCATCCTGCGCCGACGACCGGTCGGCCTCGTCAAGCGCCTGGGCGCTCATCCCGGCGGAATTCTCGCTCTGCTGGCGATTGGGAGCATCCTTTGGGACGTTCCACGCGGCGTGACGGGCAAACGGGTTGACGCGGGCGACGCCAAACCCCTCCAGATCGCAGGCATGGGCCGCCGGAGCGCTGGCCAAAGCGGCAGAAACCACGGTCGTTATCGCCACAATCTTACGCATCAGAAATCTCCCCGGCTATGTCGAGGACACGATACAACATATCCGAGGTCAACTCAAAGCGGTTTATCGCCTGCGATGGCGGTGCACCGCAGTGTCATTCCGGCACCAGACGGTGGCGATGGCGGCGGCGCAACGCCCAGTTGGTGGCATGCGTGATGGCCAGCAGGATGCTGCCGGTGACGCTCATCTGCGTTTCGGCACGCTCCGTCAGCGGCACGATCAGCGCAAGGATCAACAGGCCAAGCCCGATAAAGCCTGTCCCCAGCAGCGGCAGCTTGTGGTGGCGGACCACGCCAATCAGCAGCCATGCACTCACCGGCCCCACAATCACCACCAGCCACAGGTGCAGATCGATGCCGGGATCCACCGCGCGGCCAAGCGTCGGCGTCCATGCCAGCAGCAACGGCAGAAACAGGCAGTGAACGAGGCACAACAGGGCACCACCGATGGCAAAGCCTTCGGCAGCGTCGGTCGGCAGGGCCGCCGTGTCCGATATCCTGTCGGTCTTGGGGAGTCGCATGTTTCACCGCTTGTCTAATCGAAAGCATCGCTATAATGATATAGTATATCATCGCAAGGGAGATTTGCGCCATGGGGTCAATCATCAAGCAGCGGGTGGAAAAGCTGCCCGTCACCGTCCTTTCGGGCTTTCTGGGTGCGGGCAAGACGACGCTGCTCAATCACATCCTTGCCAATGTCGAGGGTCTGCGCGTGGCGGTGATCGTCAACGACATGTCCGAGGTGAACATTGATGCAGCGTTGGTGCGCGGCGGCGATGCGGCGCTAAGCCGGGCAAGCGAGGCGTTGGTCGAGATGACCAATGGCTGCATCTGCTGCATGCTGCGCGACGATCTGCTGAAAGAGGCCCGCACGCTCGCCGAAGCCGGGCGGTTCGATTATCTGGTGATCGAAAGCACGGGCATCTCCGAGCCGCTGCCGGTCGCCGCGACCTTCAGCTTCCGCGACGAGGCAGGCGAATCGCTGGGCGATGTCGCTGTGCTGGACACCATGGTGACCGTGGTCGACGCGGTGAACCTGCTCAAGGACTACGCCAGCGACGAGTTTTTGGCTGATCGCGGCGAGTCCCTGGGCGATGACGACAATCGCAGCCTTGTCGCGCTGCTCGTCGAGCAGATCGAGTTTGCCGATGTCATCGTCATCAACAAGGCGTCCGACGTCAGCCGCAACCAGTTGGCGATCGTCAAGAAGCTGTGCGCCTCGCTCAATGCCGATGCGCGGATCACTACTGCGGACCGTGCGAAGGTGGCTCTGGGCGAGATTCTCGGCACCGGCCTGTTCGATGACGACCGCGCCGCAGAACATCCGCTCTGGGCCAAGGAGCTTTACGGTTATGCCAGCCATCGCCCCGAGAGCGAAGAATATGGCATCGAGAGCTTCGTCTATCGCGCGCGCCAGCCGTTCGATCCGGCACGCTTCCATGATTTTCTGGTAGGCGATGGTCTGGACGGTGTCATCCGCGCCAAGGGTTTCTTCTGGCTGGCGACACGCCCGGCTTGGGTCGGCGAGCTTGCGGTGGCCGGATCCCAGACGATGACCGCACGCATGGGCCGCTGGTGGGCCGCGGTGCCCAAGAACCAGTGGTCGCACGACAACCAGTTTGAAGATTTCGTTGCACATAATTGGGATGCGGTCTGGGGCGACCGGCGGCAGGAACTGGTGTTCATCGGCATCAACATGGATGAAGCACGGCTGCGCGAGCGGTTGGACAACTGCTTGGTCGCAGCGCCAAGCTTCACCCCGGAACGCTGGCAGCAGCTGGACGATCCATTCCCCGATTGGGGCGACAATGCCCGCGTGCTGGAGAATGCGTAACCCATGACACAGCTTGAAACCCTTGCCCGGCCTGCAGTCATTCACAACCACTGGCAGGCGATCGGCGATCCAGCTGTGCGCATCGTTATCGACGAGGAATGTATATCCGTCTCACAAAAAGAGACCGATAGCTTGCTGGCCACCGCGCCCTTCGGTCGCGCCGTGTCGGGTACACCAGACGCTCTGATTGCGCAGTTGCCTTCGCTTTCGAAGGAACTGGGTAATGCCATTACCGCTCGGGCTGCTCGATTTGCTGGGTTGGTGCGGTGCGACACTGTCAGGCTTCGCTTGGAGGGCATCACCGGCAACGCCTGCCGCAAGGTCCATGCGGATTACACCGACCTGCGCCTCATCTGCACCTTGGCAGGTCCAGGCACGGAATATACGCTGGGCGATGATCCTGAAGGACCGCTACTGAGCATCCCTACCGGCGCGGTCGCCTTGTTCAAAGGGCGCGAGTTCGGACCAGGCCATGCCGCATGCCTGCACCGTTCGCCGCCAATCGAGGGGACTGGCGCATCGCGGCTGGTGCTGGTGATCGATACGCCGCAAAGGCCTCGAGCAGATTAAATGTCGAACGTCAGCCTGTTCAATACCACGGCGGTTGGAGGAAAGTTGATTGTCGGCTTCTGGCAAAAGCTAGCGCTAGGAACGCTGGTTGAGCCCTCAAAAGCTCCAGCGCGCCGAGATCCGTACCTGGCGTGGCTCCACCGGATGGAAGTGACGGTCCGCGACCGGTACGGTTTCCGAAGGCAGTTGCGATTCGTAGAAATAGGTGATGTCGGCATCCTGAGCATCGAAAATGTTGAAAAGCTCTGCCCCGATGCGGATCGATCCGAGTGTGTAATACGCCGCTAGATTGATGAACGTGGTCGGGTCGGATGAAACAGAGCCGTCTTCAATCAGGGGAGCCCTGCCGAAGTGGCGAACCCGCAGCGTGATGTCGAGACCGGCGACCGGGCTTGCAGTGACACCGCCAGAAATGACTTCGGCGACTGATCCGGGAATGCGCGTCAAACCCGCAGGCACGCCCTTGAACCTGGCATGAGTGTAGGCATAGGCGGCATCCAGTGCTAGCCAGGGCACAGGCCGCCAGAAAGCGTTGGCTTCGATCCCATAGCGCCGCGTGGCATCATTGGGCTCGGTTGCACCGGCATCGCCGACAAAGACCAGTTCGGATTCCAGATCGAGATAAAAGCCTACCAAGGCCAAGTTGAACGTATCGCGTTCAATACGCCCGCCGACCTCGGTGCCCTTGGCGCGCGCGAACACAGGGACCCGGTCAGCCGGAAGACCCGACACCGGATCGACCGAGATGGTGGCTCCGCGCACATCGTTGGTGTGGAAGGACTCGCCATAATTCGCATAAAGTTCGACGCCGTCCGCAGCGCGCCACGCGATCCCTGCCTTCGGCGCCAGCAAGACATCCGAGCCACTGCCCGCGTTCGCTGCAAGACCCGCATCGACATCGTAACCTAGATAGTCGCCGCGAGCGCCAAGATACACGCGCAACCTGTCGGTTGGCTTGACTTCGGCCTCAACGAACATCCCGGCTGCCAGTTCATCGACCTTGTCGCTACGTACGGTAGCAATCGGCCGCGCCTCGGCGCTGCGAAACAGGCCGACGCGGTCGATCCTGTCGTATCGGACGCTTCCGCCGACCGTGAGCACCACCGGTAGCGGCATGCTCGCCATTTCCCAGCGTTGGCTTGCCGTTGATCCAAAAATCGCGCGCCGGTCTGCCTGTTGAAACTCGTCGCCATTGACCGGGTCGTCGAGAAAATAGGTGAAGTTCGACGTCAGCGTCAGGTCGTAATAGGTGGCAAACGCGTTGACCTTCAGACCGCCGACTGCGCCATTGGCAACTAGGCCCACGCGCGTGGTCTTTCCGCCGACATCATCGTCGATAAAGCCGAAGCGGTCGATCAGCCCGGTTTGCACCGCGCGTTCCGGGATCTGGTCGGTCGAATCCCAGCGTGCATGATAGCCGTTCAGCTGCACCGAAAAGCCATCGCCTGGCGTGCCCGTACTGAACTTTATCAGGCCGTTGTATTTCTCCAGGTTCTCGTCGAGCAGCCATGGCCCGTTCGAAAATGTGCCGTCGATGGCGACCAGCAGGTTTCCGGATGCCAACGGCGCACTGCCAGCGGCGGTCGCGCGATAATATCCGAACATTCCGAGCGTCGCCTGCGCGAAGGGTTCCAGGGTGTCATAGGTCTTGAAGGCTATCGTTCCGGCAGCAGAATAATCGCCGACATCGGCAAAATAGGGCCCTTTGCGAAAGTCGATACGCTCAACCGTCTCGGGGATGATGAAGTTGAAATCGAGATAGCCCTGGCCGTGCCCATGGGTCGGCATGTTGATCGGCACACCATCGACGAAACCGGCAAAATCGGTGCCGTGGTCGAGGTTGAACCCGCGCAGGAAATACTGGTTGGCCTTGCCCGTTCCCGAATGCTGCGTAGCGATGACGCCGGGAACATTTTCTACGAGCTCGCCGGTGCGCGAGATCGGCAAGTTCTCGAAATCAGCATAGCCGATCGTCCCTTGTGATCCAGATTTGGCGATGCCGATCTGCTGGACGGCTCGGCCGTAGACGATGATCGCGTCGTCCGGGTTTGCACCCTGAACGTCGCGCTCACGCGCTAATGAATCGTCGTCCTGCGCCGTGTTTTCGATCGATACGTGTGCTGCTGCGGCCACCTGGAATGACGCCAGAATCGCGGCACTCGAAAACGCCCACCAACGATATCTCACGGCTCGCACCCCTTAGGCAGTTCAGTCAGGCGATACGGCCGTCGTCACCCTGCACCCGATACAGCAGGTTTGCGGCATTTGTAATGCCCGTTGCAACCGGCTGCTGTCGGACGTCAGCTTCGCGAAACCGAACCAACGGCATGCCAAACAGATGACAACTGCCGTTTGGCTCGCTATGGGCGATGACCGTGACACCCTTACGCGCCTGTTTTCTGAAGCATCGATCCATGGCCCTGATGCTGGTCCTGGTGGCGCTGTGCATGAAGGCGCTGGTACCGACCGGCTATATGGTCGGACAGGGCACCAAGACGCTGTCGATCGAATTCTGCAGCGATGGCCTGACCCAAACCGCAGCAAAGCAGATCGTTATCCCGATGAAGGATGATGCCGATCGTTCCTCAGGCGATCACGATCCGGCAAAGGGCGATTGTGCGTTTTCGTCACTGTCGGTGGCATCGCTTGGCGGCGCCCAGCCCGACCTCCTTTCCGATGCGCTTGTGTTCATCCAGGCCACCGGGTTTGCTCCGCAGGCTGCGCCTGTTCTTCAATCTTCCTTCGACCTGCGCCCGCCCCTGCGCGGCCCACCGGCGGCACACCTGACAATCTGAACCGATTTGTCGGACCCGCCGGGTTTTAGCGCGCGATGATGCGCCTGCCCCGGCCCTGTCGGAGCATCTTCCCGTGTACCAATTGCAGCATTTCGATGCGCCGCGCCCGGTTGGCCAAACCGGCGCTGCGCCGCACTCTTCCACTGCCGAGTTCCAGCCGCAGCCTCCTCTCGTTCTGATGATGCAGGAAAACCGATCACATCTGTCGCGCGACGCGTGCATGTGTTTCAGCGTCATCGGTTTCCTGTTCATGGTGACCAGCATCGCGCCAGCGCTCAAGGGCAACTGGCTGGTACCAATCTTCTCGCTCGGCGCGATGGCGCTGTTGACGCTCGCGCTCGAGTGGCATGCCCGATCATCACCAGCGCGAGAGCGGCTCGAGCTTAGCGATGGCCGCGTGCGTCACAGCGACAGCCGGGGCCGGGTCATCGAGTACCCATCGTTCTGGATGCGCGTGTCGCCCGAAGGCAAGGGGCCGAGCGACCTACGACTGTTCCTGCGTTCACGCGACGGTGCCTTCGAGTTCGGCCGCTGCCTCAGCCTTGAGGAGCGGCGCGAGGTTGCCCCGCTGGTAGAGGCCGCGCTTGCCGATGCACGGGGGCGCTGATCATGGCCGGTCATGCTTATACCGAGCAACGAAGCGCGTTTCTGCGTCGCATCCGCCACCGCCTCTGGATGATGATCGCACTGTGCCTGCTCACCCGCGCTGCCGATGCCGCGCTCGGCCTTCACCTTATCGAACCGATCGACCCACCCGAGGTGCAGCAATTGATCGCTGCGCCAGCTCAAAAGGATCAAACGCAATGATTGCTCTTCGTCGTACCAAGCTCACCATTGCTGCGCTGGCTTGCCTCGGTGCTACCGCTTCGCTGGCCCATGGCTACAAGACCGGCAGCCTCTCGATCAAACATCCGTGGTCGCGCGAGACCTCTGCCGGACAAAGCGTCGGTGGCGGGTTCATGGTCGTCACCAACACATCGGCCAAGCCCGACAAGCTTGTGTCGGCTACCACCACGGTCGCCACAGAAGTGCAGTTGCACACCATGTCGATGGACGGTGGCATCATGCGCATGCGGCAGGTGAATGACGGGATTGATGTTCCCGCCAAAGGCACGCTCGAACTCAAGCCGGGCGGCTACCACCTGATGTTCATGGGCCTGAAGCGTCCGCTCAAGAAGGATGAACGCTTTCCGGTGACGCTGAAGTTCCAGAATGCTGGCACCCTGAAGGTCCTGTTTGCGGTGCAGGCCGTGGGCTCGACCGGCCCGATCGAGACCGGTCATGCCAAGCACTGAGACCGGGGCCGGCAAAGGCCGGATGAGCATTCTGCGCATCGTCCTGTGGGCTGCGGTTCTGCTGGCGATCGGGCTATGGCTTGGGTTGCTGTATTCCGGGCAGACGGGAGTCAGCGGCCAGAACCAGAGCAAAGGCTTTGCCGATGCGTTCGGCGGTCCGTTCGCGCTGACCGCACCCGATGGCAGTACGGTCAGCGACAAGACGCTGGCGGGCAAACCCTATGCGATCTTCTTCGGCTTCACGCGCTGCCCCGATGTTTGCCCGACCAACCTGGCGCGCATGGCCCGCCTGCGGGCGCAACTGAAAGACGATGGTAACAAGTTCGCCATCGTCTTCGTCTCGGTCGATCCCGAGCAGGATACGCCCGCGATCATCGGGGAGTATGTCAAACTGTTCGACACACCGATCATCGGCCTGACGGGCACTGAGGCACAGCTGGCGCAGATCAAGAAGGGCTTCGCCGTATTCTCTCAGAAAGTGCCGGTCACAGGCGGCGGCTATACCGTCGACCATACCGCCACGACCTATCTGATGACCGCCAACGGCAAGTTCGCGGGCACCATCGATCATCAGGAATCTGACACGGTCGCACTGGAAAAGCTCCAGCGGCTTGTCGGCTGATCTCCTGCAAAACCCAACAATGAATCTTGACCAAGGGGGACACCCATGAAGACTTCTCTGCTCGCACTATCAGCCGCCTTGATGGCGACCACCCCTGCCTTTGCTCAAGAGGCAGACAGGACATCGGGTTGGACGTCCGAAATCGTCGTCACCGGGCAGAGCACCGATTACAGCATCACAGCCGCCACGACCGCTACGCGCACTGCCACCCCGGTCGAAGAAATCCCGCAGTCGATCCAGACGATCACGCGCGGGCTGATCGACGATCAGGTGCTGCAGAACCTGACCGAGGCTCTCGTCAACGTCTCGGGCGTCGTCCCGACCAGCCAGGCGCAGGCGGTGCTCCAGCCCACCCTGGTGCGCGGGTTCGCGGTCAACACCTTCATCGATGGCGTTCCGACCTACGGGCTGCCGCCGGGCGTGACTGATCCCGCCACGCTGGTGCAGGTCGAACGGATCGAGGTGGCCAAGGGGCCAACCGCAACGCTCTATGGTGGCGGCAGCGGTGCGCCGCTCTCCGGCCTGATCAACCTGGTCTCGCGCACCCCCGGTGACAGCCTTTCGGGTGAACTGACGCTGCGCGCCGGGTCCTTCGACACCTTCGGAATGCAGGGCGGCATCAATCTGCCATTGGCTGATGGCATCGCCCTCAGGGTAGATGGCTTTGCCGAACAGGCCGACAGTTTTATCGATTTCGTGACGTCGGAACGCTATGGCGTGTTTCCGACCCTGGGTCTGGAATTCAGCCCCCAGACCCGGCTGATGATCCGCGGCCGTTATAGCCGGATCGAGCAGACCGAATATGCCGGGCTTCCCGCCGAGCTCATCACGCCGGCGCGGCGCATCGACCGCAACGTCTTTGCCGGCGCGCGCGATGCGCCGCGGACCAGCATTGAAAACAAGGCGATCACCGGCGAACTCACGCACGAGTTCTCCGACAAGGTAACCGGCACCCTGGTCGCCAGCCGCGTTCTTTCGGACTTCGAGGAATGGGCCAGTTTCCCCTTCGGCCAGTTGCAGGGGACGGTCTATAATTTCGGTACCGCCTTTCTGCCTTCGGATACGGACAAGACCTATCTCTCAGGCACGCTTTCGGCGCGCCTTGGCGAAGGCACGATCCGGCATACGCTGCTGGCGGGTGTCGATTATGACAATACCGATTACTTCGCCGCGCTGTTCTTCAACACGGCTTGGGCGACGATCGATTTCGCCAATCCTTTGCCAGCTCCCGCCTTTGGAGTGACACCGCCGTTCTTCTATGACCAGACCGACAAGCTGGAGAGCATCGCGGTGTTCGCGCAGGACCAGATTGCGCTGGGCGATGCCATCGACGTCACCGTCGGTCTGCGCTGGACGCGGCTCAAGGTTGGCAGCGACCTCGGCCTGTTCGGGGCGACCGACGGGACCTATGAAAAGGTAACCCCGCGCGTCGGTGTAACGGCGAAGGTGGCCAATGGCGTCTCGCTGTTCGCGGGCTATGCCGAGGGTTTCCAGGGTGTGGTCGGTGGTGCCTTTTTCGGCCTCACGCCCAAGCCGGAGACCTCGCAGGCCTGGGAAGGCGGAATCAAGCTCGCACAGCCCATCCCTGGCCTAACCGGCACCATCGCGCTCTACCGGATCACCCGCCAGAATGTCGTCACCGCGATCCCCAACACCTTCTTCTCCAGCCAGGCCGGGGAACAGCGCGCACAAGGGGTCGAACTCGACATTGTCTATGAGCCGAGCCGGGCCTTCTCGCTGCTCGCCAACTATGCCTATACCGATGCCGAGGTCACCAAGGACAATACCATCCCCATCGGATCACGCTTGCGGGCCGTGCCCAAGCATAGCGGCCGCATTGCCGGTCGTTATCGCGTGCTTGATGGGAGCTTGAAGGGCTTCGAGATCGGCATGGGCATCACTGCGGTGTCGCGCCGCGAGCTGACCTTGCCCAATACCCAGTCCATCGGTGGGCTGACCCTGGTGGATGCGCAAGCATCCTATGATCTGGGGCCGATCAAGCTGGGCCTGTCGGGGGTCAACCTGCTCGGATCGAAGGGCTTCGCTCCCTATCAGTATCTGGGCGGTGCCTACGTCACGCCGACCCAGCCGCGTTCCGGCTTTGTCACGCTAACTGCCGGTTTTTGAGAGGATTGCACCATGCCACAGATTGATCGTCGCGCCCTTTTGGGCGGAATGACCGGCGCCACGCTGCTCGCCCCCTATCTCGCGCTCCAGAATGCCATGGCCGCGCAGGCCAATACGCCCGCAGCCGGCAGCCCCAGCCTGGAAGAGCAGAAGGCCATGGCCGACAAGCACATGGCCGATATGCAGCGTGTGCTCGGCCCCGGCCTATGGGGCCAAGAACAAGTCGCTATGCTGGTCTATCCCAAGTTCACCGCGCTGGACCTGGTCGGGCCGCATTATTTCTTCGCCTGCATGTTCGGAGCGAAAGTGCATCTGGTGACAACCGAGAAGGACTTGAGCCCGGTGGCATCCGACCTTGGGCTCGCCATCTCGCCGACCATCACGATGGCCGAGGCGCCCAAGGACCTCGACGTGTTGTTCGTGCCCGGCGGGACCGACGGCACGCTCGATGTCATGCGCCGCACCGACACCATGGACTGGGTCAAGGACCGTGGATCGCGCGCCAAGCACATCACCAGCGTCTGCACTGGATCGATGGTGCTTGCCAAGGCCGGGCTGCTCAAGGGCAAGAAGGCTACATCGCACTGGGTGACGCGCCCGGTACTGGCCGATTATGGCGCGACCCCGGTCGACGAGCGCGTCGTGCACGATGGCAATGTGCTGACCGGAGCGGGCGTCTCCGCCGGGCTCGATTTCGCCATCGCGCTGGTCGAGATGCTGCGTGGCAAGCCCTATGCGCAGGCGCTCATGCTTCAGGCGGAATATGCGCCGCAGCCGCCGCTGCCGGGTGGGACCATGGCGACATCGCCCGCCGATGTCGGCGACATGATGAGCACGATGTTCAGCGTGGCAGCAGCCCAATTCAAGGCGCTGGCTCCAGCATAATGGCATCTGCGCGTGTGTCCCTGCGACTGATTCTGCGCCGCCTGCATCTTTGGCTTGGACTGGTGCTGGGCGGGCTGTTCGGGCTTGTCGGCGTGACCGGTTCGGCCCTGGTGTACTATCTTGAGATCGACACAGCGCTGCATCCTGAACTTGCGCAGGCTGCAGGCTTGCCAGCTCCAGGCTGGCATTCTGCCGTATGGCAGCGCGCGCTTGAGACCGGTACGTCCAGATGGCCGGCGCCGGGAGGGCGCTGGTCGTTCGAGGTCACGGGTGAAGGCGGGGCCATCCCGGCGCGCTATTACGGGCCGGACGCCGTAGGCCACCATCCGAAGCGCGAGATGGTGTGGTTTTCCGCCGACGGCTCAAGCGTCCTGCGCGCCGAGCCGTGGGGCGGCTATCTGATGAGCTGGCTGTACCAGCTGCACATGGAACTGCTGATGGGCGAAACCGGTGCACAGATCGTTGGCTGGGCGGGCTTTGCGATGTTGGCGCTGATGATCCTCGGGCTCTGGCTTTGGTGGCCGCGCGGTAGCTGGCGCAAAGCGCTGGCGTTCAAGCGCAACGCGGTGCCGATCCGCCGCCTGCGCGATCTGCACAAGCTGGCGGGGGTGTGGAGTGCAGGGCTGCTGATCGTGCTGGTCGCCACCGGCATCCTGCTGGCGCTGCCGACCGTGAAGACCAGTCTGCTGACCGCCAGCATCGCTGCACCCGATGAGGTTCCCTCGCCACAATCCACTTCGTCCAGCGGTCGCCAGATCTCAATCAAGCAGGCGCTGACGGTGGCGCGAGCGCGTGTCCCCGGCACCCGGCTGGCGTTCATCGATGTGCCCATAGGCGGGTCTTCGCCGATCCGGGTCCGGGTTCAGGTTCCCGGTGATCCGCACCCGCGTTTCCCTGGCAGCTTTGTTTTTATCGATCAGTATTCGGGCGAAGTGCTGGCGGTGCACGATGTCCGCAATAGCAATGCGGCCAGCGCGACCGTTAAATGGTTTCGGCCGCTGCACGACGGATCAATCGCGGGCACGCCGACGCGCATTCTCGCCATCCTGCTGGGCTTCGTCCCGCTGGGCCTGTTTTTCACCGGGGTACTGCACTGGCGGCGCAGGGTCGGCCGCCGCGCCGCCAGCGCGCACGGCCGTCTGCGGCTTCAGAAGTTGAAGCCTGCTCGCACGAACACCGAACGGCCGTTGAAGCCATAAGGCGCGATCGCATTATAGGGCTGGGTTCCGGCATTGTCCGCGCCATTGGTGCCCGCAGCCACGCTGGCCACGGTCGAGGCGATATTCTCGTCGGGATAGACATCGAACACGTTCTGCGCACCGGCGCTCAGCCGGAAAGCGGGCGTGACCTGCCAGCTCACCTCAATATCGGTGATGATGTCCGCACCGAAGGTCTGGATGATATCCGCATTGCCAGCGGTGCCGACCGGGACCAGCCGCACGTCATAGCCCTGCACCAGCGCGTTGATCTGCGCTGGCGTGCGGTTGGTGAGCGCAACCGTGGAGACCTCGCCATAGCGGGTGTTGGTCACCGACAGCGTGAACGGCCCGCGCGCGTAGTTGAGGTCGAGCACGACCTTGTCGCGCGGCAGGCTGTCCGAGAAGCGCAGCTGCTGGGTCAGGTCGAACAGCGGCATCGTGATCCCCAGTGCCGCAAGTGGCGCTGGCGTGCCCGCAATCCGATCAAACCTCGTCTTGTTGTAATTGCCCGCCAGCGTGCCCGAGAAGGTGCTGCCATCGCTGAACTGGTGGCGATAGCCGATCACCAGATCCACGCCCTTGGTCGTCGTGTCGACGGCGTTGGTGATATAGGACAAGGCCCCGAACCCGGCCTGGCCATTGGCTGCGAGGAAATTGGTCAGGCGCACGTCCTGGAAGGTCGAGGATATCGCGATGCGGTCATCCAGATCGATGCGATAGGCATCCAGCGTCGCGGTCAGCCCGCCGCTTTCGAAGGTCAGCCCCGCCGAGACATTGCGCGAGCGTTCCGCCTTGAGATCGGTCGCCCCCGCCAGCCTTCCGGCAGCGCTGTCCACAGCGGCCACGCGCACGATCGCCTGCTGGCCGTTGAGGATCAGCGTGTTCGACGCGTTATAGCCCGATTGCGCCAGTGCCGGGGCGCGGAACGCGGTGTTGTACGATGCTCGCGCGGACAGCCCGCCGAATAGCCGCACGCGCCCGGCAATCTTGTAGTTGGTGGTGTCGCCAAAGTCCGAATAATGCTCGTGCCGGATCGCACCCTGCAGCAGCAGACGATCGAAGAGCTCCTTCTGGATTTCGGCATAGATCGCGATGCTGTTGCGCCCCAGCGAGGCACGGTCATCGGGCCCTGCCGTAGGTCCGGGCTGGGCACCGATCGGGGCTGCCGAACCTGCCGCGGGACCATCGAGGATCGGTACCTCGCCATTGCGGAAGCCATCGATATCGCCAGAGAATAGGCGGTAGGTTTCTTCACGATATTCTGCGCCGAATGCGATGTTGAGCGGAGCGCCATCGCCCAGGTCAATCTGGCGGGTCAGATCAAGATTGCTGGTCCACTGGTAGAAGTCCGATCCCAACCGGTAGAACCGCGTCGGCGATGCCGCGCCGAGCGAGACGTTGACGCTGTTTTCATACGCCAGGTCCTGCGTGTTGACGCCATAGACGCTCGACAGGTCCCAGCCGAAACCCGCCAGATCATCGCCGCGCAATCCCACCGCCATCGAGTAATTCTCGATTTGGGTATCGAGCCGGGGGCGATAGCCATCGGGATAGAGCGAACGCAGCGTCTCGTTCTGCCCGGCCCTGCGAAAGAAATACTCGATATCGCCATCAAGCCGGTTGTATCCGCCGAACGCATAGACTTCGACCGTGTCCGACGCGGGCGCCACGAAATTGACGAACAGTTGCTTGTTGGTGCTGGGCTGGTCGCCAAAGCGGAAGACCTGCCGATCGATCGTCGCCTCGCGTGGGTCGAGCGTGCCGTTGGAGAGCGTGAGGCCCGTACCCGAGCCGAAATTTCCAGAGATCGCAACGGGCCGTCCGGCGGCATTCGTGCCGAAATACTGCTGGCGGGTATCGGGCCGCGAGCGGTCGGTGCCCTTGCGATCCTGGATCGATGCGGTGAGCCGCAGCACGCCCCCCTCGCCCACCGCGATGCCGGACGAAACGCTCGCTTCCCAGAACTCGCCATCGCCTTCGGTCGTGGTGCCTCCGGTGAGCTGCGCGCGCGTACCGACCGAGCGATCGAGCATCAAGTTGATGACGCCCGAAATCGCGTCCGATCCATATTGCGCCGATGCGCCGTCGCGCAGCACCTCCACGTTCGAGAGGGCAAAGGACGGGATCGCATTGAAATCAACCGCCACGTCGCCGCGGCCGATGCCATTGCTCGAATTGAGGTCCGAAGAGGTATGGCGGCGTTTGCCGTTGACCAGCACCAGCACTTCGCCGGGGCCAAGACCACGCAGCGACGGTGGAACCAGATAATCGCCCACGCCCGACCCCAATGGCCGCGGCGAGTTGAAACTCGGTACTTCCACCTTGAGCATCTGGATGAGATCAATGCGCCCGCTCTGCTGCAATTGCTCGCGGTCTATCGAATCGACCGGCACCGGCGAATCCGCTGCCGTGCGTCCGCCAAAGCGGTCGCCGGTGACAATGATCGTTCCCTCCGAACCCTCGTCCTCGCTGGCATTCTGCTGGGCGAAGGCGGGGCCTGAAAGAGCAATCAACGTAACGGCAGCGATCGAACAGCGAAATTTCACGAGAGAACCCCTTTTATGACGTAATGTTATCTTGTAACGCGGCCTCTGCCGGGCACGAGACGGTTGGTCAAGGTAGGATGGAAACTTTGCAGACGAGACGAGGCTTTATCGGTGGGGGCGTGGCGCTTTCAGCGGCAACTGCACTCCCGGCATTGGGACGGGCCAGTCCGCGAGGGTTTACAGACCGCTATGATGTCGATCGGTCGATCACCAATCTGGATGCGGCCTATTATGGCGCGATGACGCGGTCGATCGCGGCGCGATATCAAGCGAACAGCCAATGGGTGAACCAGCACAACGCGCTGTTCCTGCGCAGCGCATTGCCGGGCCCTGCCCGCGACGCGCGCCTGCAACCAGCCACTGACGCGGTCGCTGGCTTGATCGGCGCCAAGCCCCAGGAGGTGGCACTGTGCGCGGGCGGAACCGAGGCGCTTTACGCGCTGATCGCCAATTACGCACCGCTCAAGGCAGGCGATACCGCGATCATGGCGGATATTGACTATGACGAAATGCAGCATGCGATGCGCTGGCTGACCAAGACGCGGGATGCCAGGCTCGTCACCGTCGATCTGCCCGAACCGCACACCACCGCTAACCTGCTGGCTGCCTATGAACGGGTGCTGCGCGACACCCCGCGTGCCAAACTGCTGCTGCTCACGCACCTGTCCAACCGCAATGGCGTGGTTTTGCCGGTGCGAGAAATCGCGGCAATGGCGAAAGCCCGGGGCATCGACGTGATCCTGGATGCGGCACAATCGGTCGGCCAACTGGATGTCGATGTGGATGATCTCGGCGTCGACTTCATGGGGTTCAGCCTGCACAAATGGGTTGCCGCGCCGTTGGGGACCGGAGGCATATATATCCGCGCTAAACGGCTGGATGCGATCCAACCCTGGTTCGGCAACGCGATCCGCGATCCGGACGACATGCGCGCCCGCATACCCACCGGTACCGTGGACTATGCTGCGAGGCTCACCGTCCCCGATGCCATTGCAGAACACCGAACCTTGGGTGAGGCCAAACTTGCCTATCTGGTAGGCCTCCGAAACCGCTGGACCGATGCGGTGCGTGACATTCCGGGGCTCGAGATCGTGCACCCGCTCGAACCGGATCGGGTCGGCGCAATCGGTGCATTTCGTCTCTCTGGGCAGCGCGATTGGGCACAGGCGCAAGCTGCTCAGCAACGGTTTATCGAACGTCATCGCGTGCTGGTTGTTGCCAAGCGAGGGCTGGCATCCGGCCCCGTGCTGCGCGTCACGCCAGCACTGTTCAACACCACTGACGAGATCGATCGGCTTGTGGCTGCAATCCGGTCTGAACGAGCGATGTTCGCAGACTGACACCTGGGAACCTGATGTGGGCGCTCGTTGAGCCGTCTTGGAAATCCCTGCCACCCTGCGCCAGTTCGAGCCGGTTTGCACCATCGTTGCGGCTCAGGAGCAATAAGGCAAAGCCCACCGCCCATACCGAATAGCGCCAGCGGCAAGCTACAGAGAGTTCCGCGCGCCAGCGATAGCCGCAAGATCGGGCAGTTGACGAACCGGCAAATTCTCAACGAGCGGTATTGCTATATGATATGTTGTTACATATCATATAGCAATACCGCATAGGGCTCAGGGGGAAACTGCGCGACATGAAAAACGTTGTCTTGGCTGCGGCCATTTCCACGATGCCTGCTCAAGGCGCACCCAAGACTGATCCGGACAAGGCGGAAAAGATCATTGTCACGGCCGCGGCGGTGGCCAAGCTCGATGTCTCGCTCGCAGAAACGCCTCAGAACATAACAGTCATCACTGAACTGGTGTTCGACCAGACCTGCTTCACCGGCGGGGATTTTCGCGCGGTGGTCTTTGGTGAGCGCCGTCAGGTGCAGCTGACCTTGTCTGCAGGATTTTGAGAGAGCGAGGGCGCAACGATGACCACCCAACCCCCGGTGCTTCAAGCAGCCGGACTGACCAAGCGGTTCGGCGAGGCTGTGGCACTCGACCGGCTCGATCTTCAGGTCGCGGCGGGCGAGACCGTGTGCCTGCTGGGAGCCAATGGCGCCGGCAAGACCACGACGATCAATCTGTTTCTGGGCTTTCTGGAGCCTTCTGCCGGAGCGGCGCTGGTCGATGGCATCGAGGTGGCCCGCGATCCCGCTGCCGCGCGGCGCAGGCTTGGCTATGTAGCGGAGGTGGTGGCGCTTTATCCGACGCTGACTGGCGCGGAGAACCTCGATTTCTTTGCTCAGCTGGCGGGCGAACGGGTTGACCCTGGTGTCCGCGATGCGATCCTCGCGCGGCTGCGTTTCCCCTCCGGCGCGATCGACCTGCCTGCGGGCACCTATTCCAAGGGAATGCGCCAGAAGCTCGGGCTTGCCATCGCGCTGATGAAGCAGGCCAGCGCAATCCTGCTCGATGAGCCGCTGTCCGGGCTCGATCCGGCGGCAGCCAATGATCTGGTTGCGGTGCTGCGCGAAACGGCGGCAGGCGGGACGGCGCTGCTGATCTCCACCCATGACATTTTTCGCGCCAAGGATGTTGCCACCCGGATCGGGATCATGCGCCACGGCCAGCTTCTGGCGATGATCGATCCTGCGACACTGTCTGCCACTGAGCTGGAAGCGATCTATCTGACGCACATGGCCGAGCGCGCGGCATGAGCATCGTGACAGAGATCATCGCCAAGGATCTGCGGGAATTGCAGCGCGACCGGCGGGTCTTGGCCATGGCCCTGCTGGTGCTGGCCCTGGGTTTGACGGCGCTTGCCACCTCTTATGTCCGCATTGCCACCTATGAAGCGGACCGCGCAGCGACCAACGATGCCGACCGCGCGACATGGCAGGCACAAGGCGCGCGCAACCCGCACAGCGCGGCGCATTTTTCCAAATGGGCGTTCAAGCCTCTGACCGCGCAGGCTGTGCTTGACCCCGGGATCGCCGCATTCTCCGGCAGCGCTGTTTGGATGGAAGCGCACAATCGCAACCCCGCAGTCGCCCGGCCCATCGACGATGAGACCGTGATCCTGCCGAGCGGCGACTTCAGCGTCGCCTGGGTGCTGCAGGTGTTGATGCCGTTGCTAGCTGCCGTGATCGCCGCCGGCTGCGTTTCGCGCGAGCGCGAGCGCGGGACGTTGCGCCTGATGCTGGCGAGCGGGGTGAGCGAGCGTGGACTGGTCAGGGCCAAGCTTGCATCCATCGGCGCGGTGACCTTGCTGCTTGGCGGTGGAATCAGCGCAATTGGCGCTGTGGCCGCAACGGGAGCCGGGCCGGTCGATCCAGCGCGGCTTGTCTTGTGGCTCGTCGCCTATGCGGTTTTTCTGGCGATTGTCGTGGCGATCGCCGTGGCGGTTTCGCTGCGCGCGCGCTCATCGGGTCAGGCGCTGATGGTGCTCGCCGGCCTATGGCTGTTCGCGATCATCCTGACGCCGCGCGCTGCTGCATCATTGGCCGAATACGTGGCGCCAGCGCCCACCAGCGAGAAGTTCTGGGCCGATGTCGCTGCAGCCAAGGAATCCTATCCCAGCCCTTTTGCGGACGGGATGGAAGCGTTCGGCGCGAAGGTGATGGCGCAATATGGCGTCACCCGGCTCGAAGATCTGCCGGTGAGCTTCGGCGGTCTGCAACTCGAAGAGGACGAACGGCTCGGCAATCTTGTTTATGACCGCCAGTTCGCTGCGCTGTTCGGGGTCTATGCGCGCCAGCGGGAATGGCTGCGCTGGGCCAGTCTGGTGTCGCCATTGCCCGCCTTGCAGAACATCTCGATGGCGCTGAGTGGAACCGACATGCCGCATCAGATCGCTTTTCAGCAACAGGCCGAAAGACGCCGCAGAGCCTTGGTCACGCAGCTCAATACCGACCTGATCCAAAACGGGGCCGGTGCGGATTTCGACTATCTGGCCGGACCGCAACTGTGGGCCGATGTTGAGGACTTTGCCTTTTCCCCTCCGTCGCTTGGCGCGACCCTCGCTAAGCTATGGCGCGATGGGCTGATCCTGCTCGCCTGGCTGGCGGCGACAACGATGTTTGCGCTGCGCTCGGCGCGACATCTTGCCGGTGAAAGGAACTAGCGTGCTGCGGCTGATCGGCCTTGAGCTGCGCATGGTGCTGCGCGACCGTGCGGCGCTCTTCCTGCTGGCGGTGCTGGCGGGAGCGCTCGCGCTTGCCTGCCTTTCGGGTATGGCCCTGATCCAGAGCCAGGCAGAGGGCCGTGCAACGGCGCAAGGGCGGCAAAGCGAAGCGGCCGAACAATTTCGTGAGCGCCTGGCCGATGCCGAACTTCCGCCGGAGGAGGCCATCCTGAGCCCGTATCGCCTGCGACAGGTACTGATCGCGCCGCTGCCGGTTCTTGTCGATTTCAGTGCCGGGCGCGCGGCGATCGATCCCTATGCCACCACTGTTTCGATGCGGACGAGCCGGGATACGCTGTTTCAGCGCAATGGCCTGGAAAACCCGGAAATGCTGATGCGCGGCGGGATCGACCTTGCGTTCGTCGTCGTTGTACTCGCGCCGCTGGTGCTGATCGGGCTGCTGTACGGCCTGTTTGCAGCCGACCGCGACAGCGGGGTGGCCCGGCTAATTTTGGCGCAGGCGGGCAGCCCGGTGCGGCTGATCGGCGCGCGGATAATCCCCCGTCTGGCTTTGGTGGTGCTGCCGATCGTGGCAGCTGTGCTGGTGCAACTGGTGATTGGCCCCGACGTTCCGGGCCGATGGCAGGCGGCGGGTGTATGGCTGCTGGTGGCCGCGCTCTTCCTCTCGTTCTGGGCAGCGTGCGGAGCGTGGGTCAACAGTCTCGACATCGGCGCAGAGACTGCCGCGTTCTCGCTGGTAGCGCTCTGGGCGATGATCACGCTGATCTTGCCGGCGTCATTTTCCGCCATTGTACAGGCCAGCTACCCGCCGCCGTCACGCTTTGAACAGATCGCCACCGCCCGTGCCGCAGAGGTCGCCTCGACCGAGGTTTACGAAAATGATCATCCCGAGATTGCCTCGGACGAATTTGCAAACCGGCTGGCCTCGATCCGCAAGACATGGGAGGTGGCGCAAAAGGTGGAGGCTGCAACCGCACCGATTGACCGCCGCTTTGCCGCTCAATTGGTCGCCCAGCAGCGTTTTGCCGAGGCATTGTCATGGGCCTCGCCCGCGCTTGTCGCCAAGCAAGCCCTCGACCAGATGGCTGGAACGGATGCTGCGACCGGACAGGGCTTCCGCATCGCAAGCGAAGCCTATCTCGCTGCGTTTCGCCAATATGGCGGGAGCTTCGTTGCACGTGGAGCGGTCATGCAAAGCGCGGATGAAGCGCAACTGCCGCGCTTTTCATGGTCGCCGTCGCGGTCTTTTCCCTGGGGCAGGATTGCGACCCTGCTCGCGCTGGCCGCCGGGTTGCTGGCGCTGGCGACGTGGCGTTTTGCGCGCCTGAGACCCATCTGACGATGGTGCACACACGTATCCGAGCGGCGGTACTGGCAGCGCCGGTGTGGCTTTTTGCACCGCACCCCGTGGCAGCGCAGGAGCCCGATCCGCCCGCCAGGGACGCGGCTGCTGCCAGCGCCACTCCGCCAGCTGGGCAAGTTCGCTCGGGTTCTGCGTCCATTGCCATCGTCAACCGCAGCGAGGAAAACGTTATCACGCAGGCGTCCGACGCCTTCGGGACCAGCGTCGGGGACGAGACGATCGGCCTGTACAGCGGCGGCAATGTGCGGGGGTTCTCGGCATTTGCGGCGCAGAACGTGCGGATCGAGGGGCTGTATTTCGATTCCCAAGCCGCGTTCAGCGATGCGGTGCGCGCGGGCTCAACCATCCAGGTCGGCATCTCGGCGCTCGGATATCCGTTCCCGGCACCGACCGGCATCGTGGACTTTTCGCTGCGCCGTGTCGCCGACACGCCCGTCATCAGCGCCCGGACCGGCTTCGGTGACTTCTTCGCACCCTTTGCCACCGTTGACGCTGCCCTGCCGCTCACCGGCAGGCTCGATCTCAATATCGGCGCCGGAATCGAAACGATCGTCTATCCCGACGGGGCCGATTTCTGGTTCGCGCGCTATGGCGGGGTCGTGCGCTGGCGACCTTCAGACGGCGTGGAGCTGACCGGCTTTTACAGCCGCTACGACTATTTCGACGAGGAACAGACCCCGGTGATCTTCACCGCTGGAGCCTTTCTGCCTCGGCGGATCACCCGCAACCGCTTCTTCGGTCAGGACTGGGCCGATTGGGCAGGCCATTCGCAGAATTTCGGCGGGATCGCCAAGGCAACCTCTGGTCCCTGGCGCTTCAGCCTCGGGCTGTTCTCGTCGCGGTTTACCCTCGACCAATTCGGCGCAAACTTCTTTGCCAACACGCAAGCCGATGGCAGCGCCGATCGGCAGGTGTTGCTGGGGCGCGATCAGGTCTCTCAGTCCTATTCGGGCGAACTGCTCGTCGAGCGTGAATTCACCGAGGGGCCAAGGCGGCACCGGCTGCTGGCTTCGGCCCGGTTCCGGCGCGTCGATGATGACCTTGGCGGCTTTGCCTTCCGCAGCATCGGCCCCGGCGCGATCGGCGTGGCTGATCCGGTCGCCGAGCCAGCCGTTGTTTTCGGCCAACTTACCCGAGATCAGATCCGCCAGGCGGCGGGCGCGCTTGGCTACGCGATGCAATGGCAGGGCCTGGGCGAGATCAATCTCGGGGTGCAATCGACGCGCTATCGCAAAGCGGTGCGTGCGCCGGGCCTCGCCCCGACTGCAAACGAGGACAAGCCGCTGCTGTGGAATGCCTCTGTCGCGCTCACAGCGATCAACAATCTCGTGATTTACGCCGCCACCACCCGCGGGCTGGAGGAGAGCGGCACGGCGCCCTCGTTCGCCGCCAATGCCAATCTTACCCTCCCGGCCTTGCGCACCCGGCAGGTCGAGACAGGGGTTCGCTGGACGGTGGCACAGGATGTAAAGTTGGTCGTCGGGCTGTTCGATGTGCGGAGGCCCTATTTCGAGCTCGATACCGACAATGTTTTCCGGGTGCTGGGCGATGTGAAGCATCAAGGGGCAGAGATATCGCTGACCGCAAAACCCCTTGCCGGCCTCAACGTCGTGGCGGGCGCGGTGCTGATGCGGCCCCGCGTCACTGGCGAGGCTGTGGAGCAAGGCAGGCTCGGCGAAAAGCCGTTGGGCCGGGTCGGCACGACGCTCGATCTGCGGATTGATTATCAGCCGCCAGAGTTTGATGCCTTCTCCGTCGACCTTGGCCTGTCGTATACGGGCAAGCGCGCTGCGCGGATCGACAACACGCTGTTCATCCCGGAGCGCGCAATCATCGATCTGGGAACCCGCTACCGGTTCAAAATGGGCCCAACGCCCATCGTCCTGCGCGTGCAAGTGGCCAACCTGACCAACGTCTTCGGGTGGAACGTGTCCGGTGGTGGTGGTTTCCAGTACATTCCGTCCCGGCGGTTCAACATGTCGCTGTCCGCCGATTTCTGAAGAACGGCGGTCGCCGGGACCGGTTTGTTGCTCCTGAGCCGACATTCTCCACCCCGCGAACGGCGGGTTTAGCCACAACCCGTCATCCCTGTTGGGGCTTAGGAATGACCGCTTTGTCCCAAATGCCGCAAGGTCAGCTCCCCGACGGAGACGGGGAGCTGACCATTCAAATTTCGGTGTTTTCGGCAAGGGCGAGTGCGTCTTCCACGTCGATCCCGAGATAGCGTACCGTGTTCTCGATCTTGCTGTGTCCGAGAAGGATTTGGACAGCGCGCAGGTTGCCTGTCGCCCTGTAGATTATCGACGCCTTCGTTCGCCGAAGGGAATGTGTGCCATACTCGCTTCGCATCAGGCCGACCGCCGTAACCCAATCATCCACAAGCCGGGCATACTGGCGCGTGCTGAGATGGCGATTATGATCGACGCGGCTCGGAAAGACATAGTCGTCGACCGAACCGCCTCGGCGTTCGAGCCATGCCAGCAAACTCGCTCGAGCGTCCGGAAGCAATTCGAACTGAACAGGCCGACTTGTTTTCTGCTGCATCACGATTGCGCGCGTTCGGATCTGTCCGCCGCTCACAATGTCTCCAATTTTCATCCGTACTAGGTCACAGCCGCGAAGCTTGCTATCGATCGCAAGGTCAAACAGTGCGCGATCTCGCAGGCGACGGTTATGATTGAGGTAGAACCGGATCTGCCATATTTGCTTTGGCTTTAGCGCACGCTTCGCACCGACGGTTCGTCCTGCATTCCAGACCTGACGTTTGGTCGCAGCGGTCTCGGGCGTAGTCATTTCCATGGTCATTCTCCTATGGACGGATTGGCTATCCAGAGAACGGTCCACATCTGGGAGGGTGTAGATGCCGTCGGGCTCGTACCGACCCAGACCCAGTCGCTCAGGTAGTCAGTCTTGAACGTTTTTCTTTGTCGAAAGAGGTCGGTCGCGGTGGGCAAAACAGAAGGTCAGCAAAGCACCGTCATCAATATCGTCATTCGGCCACGCCAGGCGTGTTGACCAAGGCGTCGACACCCGGCAGACGCAGGCACAAAGAGGTCGCCTAGGAATTGTCAGTTGCACATACCGTTATCCCGTCCGCTCGCCGATCAGTCCTGGCAAGCCATCAGCCTTACTGCGGCGCTTGCCGTGGTTGGTGGCCTCACCCTCTTTTCTGCTGCTGCTGTGCTTTGTAGCAGAGTGCAAAACGCCGAGATGTCGATCAATGCGAGAACCGGGTACCTAGTAGCATCATGTTCTTAGTTTAACGATCGAAGATAATCGATCGCCCCCTGATTGATGTTCGCGCTCTCGTACATGTCAAGCGCGGTGCGGCCGTCAGGTCCGGTTGCATCCTTGTCTGCCCCTGCGTTCACAAGCAGGCGCAATACGGATGCTGGCTGGTTGGCCTTGGCTGCAATCGTCAGCGCTGTATCGCCGTTGCCAAGCTTCGGTGTTGGCTTGAGCCCGTAGTCCTCGATCAACAGGCGAATGGTTTGCGGCCCGCTCTTGTAGGCATCTGCACTTTCCAGGGCCACCATAAGGGCGTTCGCTCCCTCACGGTTGACCGCATGGACGTCGGCGCCTGCACCGGCAAGAAGCCGGATCAGCGCGGGCGCATGCGTCTGCGCCTTGCCGGTCACGATAAAGGCGGTATTGCCCAGATTGTCGGTCGCGTTGACGTCCTGCCCCATATCCATCAGCAGCTTTGCAACCTCCGCGCTGTTCCTGCCCGCCCTGACAAGCGCCGTCGCACCGTTCTGGTCGCGGCCATCTACCTTCAACCCCTGGTCCAGCAGAAAGCGCAGGACCTTGGCGTTGGGGTTGTTCTCGGCGGCCAGCATGGCGGCGTTCAGGCCATCTTTGCCGACCTTGTTGATGTTGCTGTGCTTGGCCAGATGCACCACGACGTCATAGGTGGGGTTGCGCCAGGCTGCATTGAGAAACGGATCCCAGCCATTTTTGTCGTCGGTGTCGTAGCGCAGGCCGAGCGAATGAAAGAACTCGAACAGATGCACGTACTGCGCGCGCATCGCGGCTTCATGCATGGCGGTCCGGCCGTTGACGTCGCGGTTGTTGATGTCGACGCCGGCCTTGATCAGCTCCCGGTAGACTTCCAGATCGGGTTGCAGCCGGGTGGCGTGCGCAAAGGCGTTGCGCCCAGTTCCATCGAGCGCGTTCACATTGACGCCCTCGTGCGCCAGCACCATGCGCACCGCCTCGGGCGTGCCGCCCTTGGTGACCCAGAATATCGCCTCGCGCCCCTCAAGCTGCGCTTCGGTCAGCTTGGCACCGTTGTCGATGAGGAACTTCCAGACATCCTCTTTGGCCATCGAATTCCCGGCGCGAACGAGCACCGAGGAGCCGTGATGATTGAGCTCGTTCAGATTGATGCCGCGGTCCAGCTGGGTCTGGATTTCCGCCACGGTCAGCGGGACGAACCAGTTGTCCGGAATGTTGAGCGGCGTGTCGCTGTTGGCGCTGGCGGGCATCGCTGCCATGGCCAGCCAAAGCGCTGCAACCGTGCGCGCAACTGATAAGGTGAAGGCTTGGGGCTTCATCATGGTCTCCGTAACTCCGGGTAGCCGATAGGGAATGATCGTGGGAATCCGAACTCAAAGGAACAAATAGCGCAGTTCGACAAAGGCAGAGCGGGGGCGCCCTGGATAATGCCCGCTACGGACCAGAAAGCCTGAGGCGGCATAGGTTTTGTCGAGGATGTTCTCGACCCGGAACATCGCCCGGATCGGACCTTTTTCGTAGATCAGCGATCCATCGAAGATCATGTAGGGCCTGACGGTCTGGCCATCGACGCTCAGCCGCCGCGAGACATAATCGCCCCCTATGGCCGCCGCGAGACCCAGCTTGGGCAACTGATACCGGGTCCAGAACCCCAAGGTGTGCTTGGGCGCATTGGCAAAACGGTCGCCCACGCTGTCGCCGATGTCCCCTGCACCGCTGACGAAGCCCTCGGTGATCCGCGTATCGTTATAGGCGTAGTTGGCGGTCACCACCCAATTGGGGGTAATGTCGGTGGCAAGGTCGAATTCGAACCCCTTGCTGACCACTTCGCCGGCAGCGATCAGATCATCCACCCCGTCTCCGCCGACGTCGCCGCGCGGATCGTTCTGCAGCACGTTGGTGCGCCGGATCCGGTAGACCGCGCCAGCGGTCTGCACGCGCCCATTGAACAACGCCGTCTTGAAGCCGCCTTCAAAGATGTCGCCCGAGGTCGGATCGAACGGCCCTCCGGTCAGCGGCGTCTGGGATCCGGGGCTTTGCGGCTCGAACGTGGTCGCATACTGGCCGAAAACGCTGATCTCCTCGTTCAACCGATAGACCGCTCCGAACCGGTAGCTCCAGTTGTCGCCGGAAAAGACCTCGCCGTTGACGTCGTCGCGATAGGAATCGTAGCGGATGCCGGCGGTCAGGATGACCGGACCCAAAGACAGTTCATCCAGCGCATAGAAACCTTCGCGTTTGCTTTCGATGGCGTTGGTCGTCTGCGGGCCGTCGATATAGGTTGCGCTCACGCCGGGTTGATACACCGGATCGAACAGGCTGATCGGCGAGGGCAGGCCCGGCGTCGGGCGGGTATTGCCGCGCAGCCGGCTCGCAACCCGCGATTCGGTTATCGTGTAACGATCAAATCCCAGCAGCACCCGGTTCTTGACGGTCCCGCTGATCTCGGCCGACCAGACCGCATTCGCGCCATAGGACCAGCTTTCCTGTTCGCGCTGCTGCACGCGATATTCGCGGCGCACAGCGTCGATGGTCCCGTCATTGTTGGTATCGAGCAGGGCGTTGAGCTCGTGATAACGCTGCTCTTCCTCGCCATCATTGTACCGCACGGTGGCGTCCAGCACCACGTTGGCGAACGGCTTCGCCTCTATCCGGCCTTGCAGCACGTCGGACTTCATCTTCAGGAAATCATCAGGTTCGTTGGCGTTCCAGCGGCGGCTGGTCAGGAAACGGCCCTCGTCATTCACCGGCACCCCGCGCAGGCGGGCTGCATTTTGCTTCTGGTCATAGCGTGTGGCCTGAAAGATGATCCTGGTATCGCCGGTGTTATAGGCAAGCCCGCCATCGGCAATCAGGGTTTCCTGCGAGGCATTGAACCGCAGCAGCCCGCGGTCCTCGTAGAAGAGGCCGCCGCGAGCGGAAAACCCGCCTCCAAGGCTGCCATTGGCTTCGGCCAGGCCGCCATATCTGCCAGCGGTGCCGCCGATGATCCGCACCTCGGCCTCGGACTGGTCGGTGGGCTTCTTCGTGACATAGTTGAACAGGCCCCCCGGCGCCCCTGGGCCATACAGCATGCCGGCCGGCCCCTTGAGGAACTCGACCCGTTCCACATTGAACAGCTGAGGAACCGCAAAGCCGGCGTTGGGATCGCCGCGCAGGCCATCATAGAAGATTTCTTCCTGGCGAAACCCGCGCGCTGCAACGCCTGCAAAGCTGTAGAAGCTGACACCGGAGATATTGCGATACAGGTCCTGTGCGTCTCGCGCGCCCTGATCCTCGATGAGCTGGTTTGTGATCGTCGTGACCATCTGGCTCGATTCGAGCGGCGTGGTCGACAGCTTTCCGACCAGCACTTCCTGCACGCGATAAAGCTGCTGCGCGCGCCCGGTGACGATGATGGTGCCTTCGGGCTGATCGTCATCCGAAGCCGGTGCCTGCTGCTGCTCCGGGTCGGCGCTTTGCGCGGCAGCGGCGGAATTCGAGCTAACCGCGACGGCGGTGATCAGGCACCCGGCTTTCAACGATGCCTTGAGGCGATGGAGCAGCGGTGACATCTTGCCTCGGCTTTGCGCCAGGGACAGGCCAGTCGGTGGCACCGGCACAGCGCGGCCCTGCAAGCAGGCGGTCGAAATCTCTTGATGAATTCGCATGTCAGATCCCCTCATGTCCTGCGCTTTGTCGGCAGGTATCATGCAGTTCCTAGCGCCATTTTCTGTCACCAACCTATCGCGCTATCAAATTGGCGCACGCTGCCAACCGCCTTGCCAGCCCGCAAATACCGGCGCTAGTATCCGCGCAAATGGCTGCGCGCCAAAGCGCGGCCGGAACGGAGAGCGGATGCGCATTCTCGTCGTTGAGGACGACGCCGATCTGGCCGATGCCGTCACCCGGCATCTGCGGCGCGACGGCCATGCCGTCGACTGGGAGCATGACGGCGAAAGCGCAGACGGTGTGCTGGGGTATCAGCAATACGACCTGGTTCTGCTCGACATCGGGCTGCCCAACATGAGCGGCTTCGAGATCCTGCGCCGGTTGCGGTCACGCGGACACGCGACGCCAGTCATGATGCTCACCGCCCGCTCGGAAGTCGAAGACCGGGTCGATGCGCTGGACGTGGGGGCGGACGACTATCTGCCCAAGCCGTTCGACTTCAGGGAGTTCGATGCGCGCTGTCGGGCCCTTTTGCGCCGGGCGCAGGGCCTGGCCTCCAATGTGACGACGGTTGGCCGGCTGGTGTTCGATCGGGCCGCGCGCAGCGCCCGGATCGGCGATGAGGAATTGCACCTGCCCAACCGCGAATTCCGTCTGCTGGAGATCCTGATCGGCAGACTGGGCAAGGCCATCAGCAAGGAGCAGATTTCCGCGCAGCTTTTCGATTTCGATGACGAAGCGGGCATGAATGCCATCGAACTCTATGTCGGACGCCTGCGGCGAAAGCTGGGCAGCGCCATCACCATCCGGACGATCCGCGGGTTCGGGTATATGGCCGAGGCTGGCAACGGCAGTGCCTGAAAGGGCAATGTCCCTTCGGCTGCGGCTCGCCCTGATGACCGTAGCGCTGTTTGCATTGGGGATGGTCGCACTGTATCTGGCGGCGCGATCCTATGCGCTGGTGGCGGCCGACCGATCCTATGACCGGCTGCTGGCGGGATCGGCCCTGTCGATTGCAGAAACCATCTCGGTGTCCAGAGGCCAGGTGTCGGTCGATATCCCCTACGCCGCATTGGATATGCTCTCGGCTGCACCCGACGACCGCGTATTCTATTCGGTGACCAGGCCCGACGGGAAGGTGATCACGGGATATCAGGACATCCCGGGCCTCTCGCCCGCGCCCGGACCGCGCGCGCGCATGAATACCGCAGGACCCAGCTTTTTCGATGCCCAGTATCGCGGCGAGAACGTGCGCTTTGCGGTGCTGGGTCGGCAGGTTGCCTCGGCAGGCGGCCCGGGCTGGGTCTGGGTCCAGGTCGGGCAAACGCGGCTGGCACGCGAAAGCCTGCAGCAGGAGCTTGTTTTGCGCGCGGTAGCGCCGATCATCCTGATGACGGTGCTGGCGCTGGCGCTGGTGTGGTTCGGCATCAGTGGAGCCTTGCGCCCGCTCCGCCAGATCGGGCACGAGCTGGAGCGGCGCGAGTCCCGCGATCTCAGGCCACTGACCGCGCCCGTGCCGTCGGAAATCGCGCCGATGATCCGATCGATGAACGGATTCATGCAACGGCTTCAAGGAAACATCGATCGCCTGCAGACCTTCATCGCCGACGCTGCGCACCAGATGCGCACACCGCTTGCCGCCTTGCTCGCACAGGCCCAGGTGGGCCGCGACGGCAACGCAGAAGAGCTGAGGGACACGCTTGAGCGGATCGAACGCAATGCCTCAAGGCTGACGCGCCTCGTCAACCAGCTGCTGAGCGACGCTGCGGTCCAGTATCGGGCCAATTCCGGGCGGTCGGAACGGTTCGACCTGCTGGAGACGCTCCAGGGCATCGTTCGCGGCGCCGTTCCGCAGGTCGGGGACAGCGATCTCAGGTTGAAATCGAGCGTCCAGGCAGCGCCTTTCACGGGCGACCCGATACTGATCGGGGAAGCGGTGAAGAACCTGATCGACAATGCCCTGCGACATGGTCCCGGGGCGGACGGCGAGGTCCTGGTCCGTCTCGACGCCATGGACGCGGGATATCTTCTGGCGGTCGAAGACCGGGGGCCGGGCATTTCGGATGCCCTCAAGCCGGAGGTGTTTGCGCGCTTTGCCCGCGGACCGTCCGGTGCAACCGGCGCGGGGCTGGGGTTGTCGATCGCCAGGGAAGCGATCGAATGCCATGGCGGAAGCATTGCCCTGCTCGACCGGCCGGGGGGAGGATTGCGGGTGGAGATGCAGCTCCCGGTGGCCTGGACATGAGGCACGTCGCCCTTATCCTTGCGGTTCTGATCGGCGGCTGCGGCGAACCCGACCGCGCCACGCGGGCGGCCTCGGAACAATCCGTGCTGACGATCTACAGTTCGACCGACACCGATGTGTTCGAACCTGTCCTCTCCGAATTCGAGAGGCTTCACCCCGACATCGACGTGCAGTTTTTCGAGCAAGGCGCCAAGGCGCTGTATCTGGGCGCGGTCAATACGCCAGCGGGCCGGCCCGGACAGGTGGATATCCTGATCAGCAGTTCGATGGATCTCCAGACCAAGCTCGTCAACGATGGCTATGCGATGCCGCATGTGTCGGCCGATACGCTTCGCCTCCCGGCCTGGGCGAGGTGGCGCGACGAAGCGTTCGGCTTCACGATCGAACCGGCCGTGATGGTCTACAGCCGGCGCCTGATGAAGGGGCGCGCGCTGCCGCGCTCGAGGCCCGAGCTGATCAGGGCGCTGGGGGACGATCCGGATTTCTGGCGCAAGCGCATCGGAACCTACGATCCCGTGCGCAGCAGTGTCGGCTATCTTCTGATGTCCCAGGATTTCCGCAACAGTTCGGACACCGCGTCGCTGGTCACGCTGATGCAGCAAGCGCAGATCCAGACCGCCGACACCACGCTGGAACTTCTCGAGCGCATCGAACGTGGCGAGCTTGTTCTGGGCTATAACGTGCTCGAATCGTATGCACGGTCCCGCCAGGCCGCAGGCGCCGCCCTGATCATCGTGTATCCGGAAGACTATGCGCTGGCCTTGGCGCGAACCGCCGTCATCCCCAAAACCGCGTCCAACCCGGCGGCCGCGCGCAAGTTTCTGGACTATCTTGTATCCCCGCAAGGCCAGGCAACGCTGACCCGGCGCTCGCGGCTGAACGGTGTCCTGTCGCAAACCGAACCTGCAGGGCGCGAGCAGCAGGCGGGCGGGCCGATCCGGCCGATCTCGCTCGGGCCCGGGCTGCTGGTCTATCTCGACCAGCACAAACGCGAACGCCTGCTTTCGATCTGGCTCGGTCGCGACGTGAGGCCCGGTGAAGCCGCCTTGCTCAGCCGGTTACCCATGGGAACAGGCCTAGCAAAAGCCCGGCAGCCATGAGGATCATACAGATCATGACGGCCCATTTCAGGCAAAACCGCTGATGATCGGCAAAGTCCACGCCCGCAAGGCCGGCCAGCAGATAGGTTGACGGCACAAGCGGGCTGAGCAGGTGCACCGGCTGCCCGATCAGCGATGCCCGCGCCATTTCAGCGTGCGAAATGCCGTATTCCGCCCCCGCTTCGGCGATGATCGGCATGATGCCGAAATAGAAGGCATCGTTGGAGATGAAGAAGGTGAACGGCAGGCTGGCCAGCGCCGTGATCGGTGCGAGATAGGGGCCGTATGCGTCCGGGATTGCCGCAAGGAAGCTTCTCGACATGGCATCGACCATTCCGGTTCCGCTGAGAATGCCGGTAAAGATACCTGCTGCAAAGATGAGCGTCACCACCGCGATGACGTTCTGCGAGTGCTCGGCAACACGCCGCCGCTGTTCCTCGACACGCGGATAATTGATGACCAACGCAACGGCAAAGCCGATCATGAAGAGCACCGGAAGCGGCAGGATATTGGCGATCAGGCCGGTCATCAGCGCGGTTGTCAGCGCGGCATTGACCCACAACAGCCGGGGCCTGCGCAGGTCGTCCTGCGGATCTGCAAGGACGCCAGCCGCATCGCCGGAGCCAACCACATCCCGGATCGACCCATCTGGGCCCAGGCCGACTTTTTCCGCGCGCGGGGACGGGTCGGCGAACGCGTGCGGGCCAAGCTGGAGATGGGGAAGTCTTCGGCGCTCCCGAATGCCCAGATAATAGGCAAGGCCGAACACGCCGATGATACCGGCGATCATGGCGGGGATCATCGGGACAAAAACCTCCGACGGATCAACCTGCAGCGCGCTGGCCACCCGCGCCAGCGGTCCGCCCCAGGGAGTAAGGTTCATCACACCGCTGGCCAGCATCGTGACGCAGGTCAGGCTGAGCGCACTCATCCCCAATCTGCGATACAGCGGCAGCATCGATGCCACGGTGATCATGTAGGTGGTCGATCCATCGCCATCCAGCGAGACGGCGGCGGCGAGCACGGCCGTACCGACGACGACCTTCATCGGGTCGCCGCCCACCAGAGCCAGGATGTACCGGACTATCGGATCGAACAGCCCCGCATCGATCATCACGCCGAAATAGAGGATGGCAAACATCAGCATGACACCGGTCGGCGCGAGCGTCCGGATGCCCTCGAGCATCATCGGGCCAAGCCTTTCATCGCCGAAGCCGCCCACGATGGCAAAGATCAGCGGGACGACAATGAGCGCTACCATGGGGGAAAGGCGCTTTGTCATGATCAGGACCATGAAAGTCACGACCATGCCGAAGCCAAGAAGCGTCAACATCCTATCATCCTCTGCACCGTACGTTTCCTCCGCCGAGGGCGGGCAAACGGTAAGTTGGAGACAGCGCTGCCGCTAGCCTCCCAGCTTTTCTGGCAGGTTATCCTGTCGTGGGTCTGTCACGTTTGGCACAGGGAGTTTATATCGGTATTCCGCCAGTGCTGGAGTGTGATCACAAGTTGTCCAAGAACGTGTTTGCGCTAAGCCTTGGCCGGCATACCAACGAGCAAGGCTTAACCGATCGCAACTGGCAACTTTGTTTGCCCGCAAGACCATAACCCGACATTCAACGATCGGCGCAAGTTTCCTCGTTGGTAAAACACAGCTTAATGTCGCACTAAAATTCGCGGAACCCGAAAACGGTCATTCGCTTTTGTCGCCGACAAATACCAATTCGTCGCACTACCTTCTGGCAATTGCCAACCCAGTTTTAGTCACCAGGCGACGTGGTCGGGGGTGAGCTAAACGTCTGCTTTTGTTAAAAGCTACTGTTCCGAATGTCGCGTACATACGACGGCTTCGTCCCAGACCCGGTCCTCTGCCCCAGATGTACCAACCCCCGCGGGCGGGGGCTTCTAAGAACGAGTGGAAGCAATCGGAACGGCTAGGCTTGGTGCGCAAAGCATGAGGCCTGCTTTTCAACCGTCTCCCGGAAAAAACGCCGGAAAACGAGGTCACACCACTGGACAGCCGCACGTTCACATTCTGTTCCAAAATGGGGCGGCTGAAATTGTTGCCGCGTTTACGTCCATGAAAGCGCTGACTCGATCCTAGAACGCATTGGCCATCAACGAGGAGGCCAATATGAGTTTTAGCATACCAGACCAAACAGCGACCAACGCTGACGTAACTAGCTGCGCCAGGATTTATCGCACGCAGCCGACCTGCTGCGTTAGTACCAACGCCTACAATCGAATCGATAACAGTGGCCAGTGCGGACCTGGCCGCCCCCTTGAGAATACGACCTCTAGCGCCCGACGAGCCAACCGGGATTGCCGAAACCAAGGCAGGGTGAAAGTAGTCTGCGGCTATGCGGTCTGCTGGTCAAGAACGACGGCCACAGCGTTTGTCGGACCTGCCAACAACACACCGCCCCTGCAGCTCAGCCTTGAATTATCTCACGGATCATTAGATTCTCAACCGAACCTTGACACATGCACCGACGATGGGAGGCCCGATTGGGCTCCGGCGGACATTGGCGGGTTGTTCGTCTTGTACGAGCCAGTCGGTGGTATCGCGGCTATGCTACAGCCAAATCTGGTGCTCGATGATCCTATCGATGCGCATGCTCGTGCAGCAGAACTGGATCAAATTTTTACCACAGATGAGGTCGCGCGACACCTGCTTGATCTCGTTATCAGACGGTACGGCTCTCAACCGCACCTCTTTATCGAGCCTTCTGCCGGCCTCGGTGCATTTCTAAAGCACATGCCCGCCCCAAAGATTGGCATCGAACTCGATTGCAAGATCCCTGGACTGCTAGCCGCAGACTTTCTCACGGTATCAGTCCAGTGCACCCCACCAATCATAGTCGTCGGAAACCCGCCGTTCGGCAAAAATTCAAGCATGGCCGTCGATTTTTTCAACCACGCGGCACGCATGGCAGATGTAATCGCGTTCGTACTGCCCCTGACATTTAGAAAGGCTTCGATCCAGAATCGCCTCCACGAAAAATTTCATCTTGTCGATGAGGTTGACGTTCCGGCCCTTGCGTTCACCTTCAGATCCAGGCTGGTTCGCAACCGCATACCCCTTGGTGGCGGCACTGCCGCCGATGCGCAGCTGACGGCCCCCAGATTACATCTCGGATCAAGCAGCACGCCGCACAAAATGGATGCCTGCATTCCGTGCTGATGGTAGCTGCACAATGGCTTTTGCAGCTTAGGACTCCGCCATCACGCAAGAACCCCCTCAATCGCTAGACAGGCCGCAGCGCCGGTTGCTGCGCCGGATTTTCAACGGTCGCACCGTTCCCGTCTTCGTCGATGGGCGCCCTTTTCTGACTTACAAGGAGGCGAGCCGATATCTCCTCTCGCTTGCGCACGACGGACGCGAGAAGGCCTTTCTGGAGATGAGAAGCGGCGCGGCGCTCGGGTCCGGGATCGAGGAGTAAATCCTGCGGCCCCGCAGACGCGTGCCATGATTCAACGGGACGCCGAATTCACTGAAAGCGCAGCGTGTTCTCGAACCCCTCATTTGCCTTGGTCATCTTGGCGAGTTTCCTGAGGTTGGCTCGAACATATCGTTCGAAACGCCGATCGTCGTGGATGCCCGTGGCCACATATTCATCCTGACCCAGCAGCTGCTTGAGACGGTCGGCGAATGCGACCTGATCATTCTTGTCGGCAACCATCCTCAGGCTTCGGCACACCCATTCTTCGGCCGCTGCCTTGTCGTAATCGTCCCGAGCCTCATACCCCCGCCTGTCGGCCGCTGCCTGATCCAGACGCGCCGCATCGATGCGGCATTCAAGCCATTTGCGGACCTGTTCGCCGTTCCATGCTTTCGACAATATGCTCATCCTGTTTTCCTGCCCGGCAGGGCAGCCTCTGGCTAATTGCCGTCCGCATCGACCGTGAAAACCATCGGCTTTCCGCGAGACGCAGGCTCCCAGCCGGCATCCAGCGCTGCCTGGATTCCCCGCGATACAATCGCGTCGCTGATCTGAAGACGGCCTCGCTGCATTCCCTTCAGCAAGCGCTTGGGCGGGGGAAATTCCAGCAGGGCTTCGCGCTGGCAATGCTTTTGCAGCAACGAAACGGTCACGCCCTTCCAGCCTTCGGAATCGCACCATTGCGGCTCGCTCCGCACCTCCCACTCGTAGTGACACCCGCCGACGTCGACGATACCGGAAAGTTTGTTCATGTTGGTCATGCTCCCGGGCCTAGCAGGTCTGTGACCATAAACCACCGGGCAGGTGGACGATTTCACGAAGGGCTCGCCGTTGTGCGCACGATCCACTATTTATGGCATATGACAGAAAAATTCGAACGACATCGACAACCATGGACCAGCGCAGAGATCCAGAAACTCCACGCATTGGCGAAGAAGGGCATGCCGTTGAAGGCCATGGCCAAAGCGCTGACCCGCAGCGAGGAATCGGTGAAGGACCGCGCGAAGGCAGACGGACTGCCCATCAAGAAGCTGAGATAGCAATGAGCGAAACGATTCCTGAGTTGCAGCGGAAAATGGATGCTGCGGCACGCGCCTTGGACTTCGAGGAAGCAAAACGATGCCGTGACAAGATCAGCCTGATGCGCGGCGGTGCCACCGCATCAGAGGCCGAGAACGCCGATTTGCTGGGTGTGGAACGCCAGCAACCGGGTGCCATGGGCTTGGGAACCAGCCAGCAGCGCGTGACGCCCCCTCAAGGCTGGAAGCCGCCGCCAAAGCCCGATCCGATGACATCCGGCAAAACCGCTTCCCGCAAACCGCGCAAATGACACATTACCGGTCAGCCATCATTGTCTTGTCGAAGCCGCCACAATTGGTAAGACACCTCCAACAAGGAGTTTGTCATGGCACGACCCAAAAAGGAAGCGAGCCTTCAGCTGGCAGAAGGGCCCGAGCGGCTCTACCAGAAGCTCGCCCGGCAGCTTTTCTCCGAGCTCGCGGCCGGGCGCTATGCCGTGGGCGACCGCTTGCCTGCGGAACGCGAGCTTTCCATCCAGTACAACGTCAGCCGCCCTGCGGTGCGCGAGGCGATGATCGCGCTCGAGGTGCAGGGAATGATCGAGGTCCGCGTCGGATCGGGGGCCTATGTCCGCTCGTTGCCGTCCGAAGCCGATACGCCGGGTTTCACCGTGACCGCATTCGAGCTGATGGAAGCGCGCCTGCTAATCGAGGGCGAGGCAGCAGCTTTGGCCGCGGTGCACATTCAGGACGATGAACTCGCCGAGCTCGAGCGACTGGTGGCCGAGATCGAAAACGAAAACCAGCTCCCCGGGGTCAGCACGAAAGCCGATCACGCCTTTCACATGGTGATCGCCACCGCCACCCGAAACACGGTGATCCGCGCTCAGGTCGAGGAAATGTGGCGGCTGCGGTCTGCCTCGCCCAACTGCGCGCTGCTGCTCGAAAAGGCGCGTACCGCCAATATCCAGCCCGTGGTCGAAGAACACCGCGCAGTGCTCAATGCCCTGCGCGCGCGCGACCCTGCCGCGGCGCGCACCGCCATGCGCGGACACATGGCGTCGGTCATCGACCATCTGCTTTTCGCGACCGAGGAGGAGGCCGTCGAGGCCGCCCGCCGCAATGTCGCCACCACCCGCGAGCGCTATGCGCGCGCCGTCAAGCTCTGAGGATCGCCATGCGCCCGCTTCACCTGCACCCCGACCGCCTGTTCCCCGCCGACCCCGAGGTCCGCGCCATCACGCGCAGGCTGTACGACCATGTCGCCATGCTGCCGATCATCAGCCCGCACGGGCACACCGATCCGCAATGGTTTGCCCAGAATGCGCCCTTCGCCAATGCCAGCGAACTGCTGCTGCAGCCCGACCACTATGTCTTCAGGATGCTCTACAGCCAGGGGGTGCCGCTCGAAGCTCTTGGTCTGACACCGGTGTCTGGCGATGTCCCCCCCGCGGTCGATCCGCGCGAGGCCTGGCGCATCCTGGCGAGCCACTACCCCCTGTTTCGCGGAACGCCTTCGCGCATGTGGCTCGATTGGGTGTTCGCCGAAGGCTTCGGGATCGACGTGCAGCTCACCACTGATACCTCCGACCTGTATTACGACCGCATCACCGGTGCGCTGGCGACACCCGAATTCCGCCCGCGCGCGCTGTTCGAGCGATTCAATATCGAGGTGATCACCACCACCGAATCGCCGCTCGACACGCTCGAGCATCACCACACGATTGCCCAGAGCGGCTGGAGGGGCCGGGTGCTCACCGCCTATCGCCCCGATCCGGTCGTCGATCCCGAATATGAAGGCTTTCGCGACAATCTGGCGCGCTTTGCCGAACTGACCGGAGAGGACACGTTCAGCTATGCCGGATATCTGGCCGCGCACCGCAAGCGCCGGGCGTTTTTCGCCGAGCATGGCGCGACATCGACCGACCATGGCCATCCCACGGCCCTGACGGCGGATCTGTCCCCGGCAGAGGCCGAAGCGCTGTTCGCGCGCGTCATCCGCCCCGATGTCTCGCCGCAGGATGCCGAGCTTTTCCGCGCGCAGATGCTCACCGAAATGGCGGGCATGAGCGTCGAGGATGGTCTGGTCATGCAGATCCATCCCGGGGCGCTGCGCAACCACAACCCGCAGGTCTTCGCCCGTTTCGGCCGCGACAAGGGCGCCGACATGCCGATGCGCACCGACTATGTCCACGCGCTGCGCCCGTTGCTGGCGCGGCACGGCAACAACCCCGATCTCACCATCATCCTGTTTACGCTCGACGAGACGGTGTACGCGCGCGAACTCGCCCCGCTCGCAGGGCATTATCCCGCGCTCAAGCTCGGCCCGGCCTGGTGGTTCCACGACAGCCCCGAAGGCATGCGCCGGTTCCGTCTGTCGATGACCGAGACCGCAGGCTTCTACAACACCGTCGGGTTCAACGACGACACCCGCGCCTTCCTCTCGATCCCCGCCCGCCACGATGTCGCCCGGCGGGTCGACTGCGGCTTCCTTGCAACCCTGGTCGCCGAACACCGGATGGAGGAATGGGAAGCGGCGGAACTTGCGCACGACCTCTCCTACGCGCTGGCAAAGAAGGCGTACCGGCTGTGAGACTTTCGCTCGAAACGCTGGGATCGCTGTCCCCGGCCGTTGCCCGCCCGGGCTACGACTTTGCACGCCAGCGGGCGGGCATCGTGCATTTCGGCATCGGCGCGTTCCATCGCGCGCACCAGGCGGTCTATACCGACGATGCCATGGCAGCGGGCGACCGCGACTGGCGGATCATCGGCGTGTCGTTGCGCTCCGCCGATGTCGCCGAACAGCTCAATCCGCAGGACGACCTGTTCACACTGACTGAGCGCTCTTCTGACCGGACGGCCACGCGGCTCATCGGCAGTGTCGCAAGAGTCATCGTCGCGCCGCAGGATCCGCAGGCGGTGATCGAGGCGATCGCTTCGCCCGACACGCACATCATCAGCTTTACGGTGACCGAAAAGGGCTATGTCCGCAGCCCCGATGGATCGCTCGATCGCGCCAATCGCGCCATCGTGTCCGACGCCAGCGGAGCAGTGCCCCCGCAGACCATCTATGGCTTCGTCGCAGCCGGCCTTGCCCGGCGCAAGGCAGCCGGGCTCCCGGGCCTGACGCTGCTGAGCTGCGACAATCTGGCCGACAACGGCGCGCGGCTAACGCGGCTGATGAGCGACTATCTGACCGACACCGACCCTGCATTGGCCGAGTGGTTTGCCCGGACCTGCCGCTGCCCCGGCACGATGATCGACCGGATCGTGCCTGCGGTGACCGACGATGATCGGCAGCGTGTCGCAGCCTCGATCGGTCTGGAAGACCGCGGCGCGGTGATCACCGAACCGTTCAGCCAATGGGTGATCGAGGACGACTTTGCCGGGCCCCGCCCTCGCTGGGAGACGGTAGGCGCGCAGCTTGTCGCCAATGTCGGCCATTACGAGGCGGCCAAGCTGCGGATGCTCAACGGCGCGCACTCGGCCCTGGCGTATCTGGGGCTCGCGCGCGGTCACGAGTTCGTCCATCAGGCAATCGCCGATCCCGAACTTGTCGGGCTGATCGAGACGCTGATGCGGAGCGAGGCCGCGCCCACCCTGCCCCCGGATTCGGGCATTGACCTTGGCGCCTATGCCGATGCGCTGATCGCGCGCTTTACCAACAGCGCGCTTGCCCACCGCCTGATCCAGATTGCGATGGATGGATCGCAGAAGATCCCGCAGCGCTGGCTCGAACCTCTGGCGATCAACCAGCAGGCGGGGCGCAGCACGCCCGCCACATTGCAGGCGCTTGCCGCGTGGATGCAGCACGTGTCGGGCGCGTCACGGCCGGTCGACGACCCGATGGCCGCGCAGCTTGCCGATCTTTGGGCCAGCCATGGAGCAGACGGGATTGCAGCGGCGCTGTTCGGCACCGGCGGGGTATTCCACGCCAGCTGGACGCCATCGACCGAATCCGCGCAGGACTTGCAAGCCCATCTCGACGCTGCGCGCAACTGAGCGAGGACGCTTTCGCCATCATCACCGGGCGGAGCTCGCTCTGTCATCGGATCGACATGTGAACGCAACGCATGGTCGCAATAGGGGTCGGGGCAACAAAAACTATCTTGCCAACTAAAATGGTAGAGATTAGCAATGTCTCCGCGGGCCATGCTGCATGCAGCCGGTCCGCACCAGATTTCACAGGAGTTTTGCCCCATGCCTCCTAGCAAACCCGCGCGCGCTGACACCGGCCCGCAATCGGCAATCCCGCTTTCCGCTATTGCCGAAGCCATCGCCAGACTGCGCTTCGGCGCCGTGGTGCTGACCGTGCATGACGGCAGGCTGGTGCAAATGGACGTGACCGAACGCCAGCGTTTCTCCTGACGGTCACACGCCGCGAATGCCGGGACCGGGACACCGGATCGGCATTTGCCTGAAGCCCCCAACCAACCACCATATTGCCGTGCCGACCGGACAACCGGAAGCACTTCCACCCCTGGGAGTCCTGCCGAATGTCCATTACCCTTGCCGCGCGCGCGTCTGTCGTCGCGCTTGCCGCCGCACTTTCGTCACAGTCGCCCGCGCTCGCCACCGATCGCGATGTCGCCGATGCCCCGGGTGATACAGCAGCCTCCGAGACCGAACAGCAGCCCGACACCGTGATCATCGTCTCGGCCCGCCGCCGCGAGGAATCCTCGCAGGACGTGCCGATCGCCTTGTCGGTGGTTGATGTGACCACGCTCGACAACACCGGAAGCTTCAATGTCAGCCGCCTGACGCAGCTTCAGCCCAGCCTGCAGTTCTATTCCTCCAACCCGCGCAACTCGGCGATCAATATCCGTGGTCTCGGCGCGCCATTCGGCCTGACCAATGATGGCATCGAACAGGGCGTCGGCATCTATATCGATGGTGTCTTCGTCGGCCGGGTCGCGGTGGCGACGCTCGATTTCCTCGACATCGCGCAGGTCGAGACGCTGCGCGGGCCGCAGGGCACCTTGTACGGCAAGAACACCACCGCCGGCGCGATCAACATCACCTCGAAGGAACCGAGCTTCGATTTCGAAGGCCGCGCCGAGGTCACCGCGGGCAATCTCGAGTTCCGCCAGGCCAAGGCTTCGGTCTCCGGGCCTTTGTCGGATACTCTGGCGGTGCGCTTCGGGGTTGCGACCACCGACCGGCGCGGCACGATCTTCAACGTCGCCTCCGGCACATATGTGAACGAGCTCAACAATCTGGGGCTTCGGGGAACGCTTTTGTGGAAGCCGAGCGATTCCCTCAAGGTGACGCTTGCAGGCGATTACAACCGCCAGAACCCGGAATGCTGCGCGCAGATCTATGCGCGCTACGGCAGCACCCAGCGCCCGGCCAACCGCCAGTTCCCCGCGCTGTCGGCCGCGTTCGGCTATGCGCCGCCCAGCCTGAATGCGTTCGACCGGGTGACCGATGTTGATGCCGAATTGAGCGCCAAGAGCATCCTGGGCGGGGCATCGCTCAAAGTCGAATGGGATGTCGGCCCCGGCACGCTGACCTCGGTTTCCGCCTGGCGGTTCTGGGACTGGACCCCGTCGAACGACCGCGACTTCACCGGGCTGCCGATCACGCTCAAGGTCAACAACCCCTCACAGCAGGAGCAGTTCACGCAGGAAGTGCGCTATGCCGGATCGCTGGGTGATCGCATCGACTTCGTTGCAGGCGTGTTCGGCTTCTATCAGACCATCGACACGCAGGGCATCCAGGAGCAGGGCACCGCCGCCAGCCGCTGGCTGCTTGCGCCCAACAGCGCGCTCGCGGGCAACCCGGCGGTGCTCAACGGACTGGTTGCCAACAACACCATCGGCTTCAAGAACACCAGCGTGGCCGCCTTCGGTCAGCTCAGCTGGAAGGTCACCGACGATCTCACGATCCAGCCGGGAATACGAATAAACTACGACAAGAAGACCGGATCCTACGATTCGGTGGTCACAGGCACAGCCTCGAACGGCACCCGGCAACTGGTGACCTTCAACGGGCCCTTCGCCAACGATCCCTGGATCGTCGCACAGCGCGGGGTGCTCGCCCCGCAATTCTTCGAGCCCGAGTTCTCCGACTGGAACCTGTCCTATGATCTGACGCTGTCCTACCGGATCGCGCCTGATATCCGCGCCTACGCGACCTATGCCAGGACCTTCAAGACCGGCGGCATCAACCTGTCGGGCGTTCCCAACGACGCGGCGGGCAATCCGCTGCTCGCGGCAGGTTCGGTGAAGCCCGAGAAGGTCGACCATTTCGAGGTCGGCCTGAAAACCCAGTTCTGGGACCGCCGCGCGACGCTTAACCTCGCGGGCTTCTGGACCGAGATCCGCGACTATCAGGCGACGGTCAACAACGGCCAATTGGGCGTGCTGCGCGGCTATCTCGCCAATGCGGGCAAGGTGCGGGTGCGCGGGATCGAGGCGGATTTCAGCGTACGGCCCTCGGAACGATTCAACGCCTATGTCAGCGGCGCCTATACCGACCACGAATATGTCCGTTTCGTGGATGCACCATGCCCGCCCGAGCTCGCGGGCGGCACCACGGTGACGGGCACGCAGGTGCCCGGAGCGCCAGGCGTCCCCGGCGCGCTGAGCCCGGCAAACTGCGACATCTCCGGCCAGGGGCTGCCCGGCATCTCGAACTGGGCCTTCTCTTACGGCTTCGAGTATAACGAGCCGGTGTCGATCTCTGGCCTCGACGGCTTTGCCTATGCCGGGTTCGACGGCAACTATCGCTCGAAATTCTCGTCCAACCCTTCGCGCTCGATCTACACCGACATCAATGGCTATGCGCTCAGCAACTTGCGGCTGGGCTATCGCACCGATGACGGGCTCAATCTCTTCGCCTGGGTGCGCAACGCCTTCGACGTCGACTATTTCGAGCAGCTCGCGGCCAACACCGGCGGCAATACCGGGCTGATCGCCGGCCAGCCGGGCGACCCGCGCACCTTCGGCCTCACGTTTGCCTCGAGCTTCTAGGCGCGCCGACCCGCACGTCGGGCCCGGCACGAATCCTGGTCCCGGCAAATCGCGGCAAAAGCGCCGGGGCCGGAACCGGGGCGGGCCAGGCTCGTAACAGTCCTTGCATGCGTTGGGCAGCAAGGATTGGAGCGCCAGTGAACCGGCTACATGACGATTACTGGAATTTCCGCGGCTCGTTCAAGATCGCCAAGCTGATCGATATCGGAACCCATATGTCGCTGGTCCGCCGGGCCAGCGGGCGGTTTGTCGCGCTCGACAGCTATGCGCTGGATGACGCCGATCGCGCCCAGCTGCTCGAGGTGACCGATGGCGGGCGGCTGGTCGATGCGATCATCAACGTCCACCCTTTCCACACGCTGCACTGTACCGCGCTGATCGATGCGCTGCCCGGCGCACGACTGATCGGAACGCGGCGGCATTTGGCGCAGTTGCCCGATCTCCCCTGGGACCAGGCGGTGATCGAGGACGCGGCCACCCAGGCGGAATTTGCGAGCGACCTCGAATTCTCGATCCCGCAGGGCGTCGACTTCATCAGCGCCGACGAAAAGGTGCATGTCGCCTCGGTGCTGGTGCGCCACCGCGCCAGCCGGATCGTTCATGTCGATGATACGATCAATGTGCTTCAACCCCCCGGCATCCTGAGCGCGGTGCTGCCCGAAGCAAGGCTGCGCTTTCACCCGATGCTCGCCAAGGCGTTGCAGAAGCGCAGCGGTGCCGCCGATGACTACGCCCGCTGGGCGCGCGAGCTTGCGCAAAGCTGGGCCGATACCCCGGCCGTGTGCGCGGCGCACTCGGCGGTACGCCAGCTGCCCCCCGGCGGCTGGGAAAACGAAATCCTCGGCGCGCTGAAGGATGTCGAGAAAACGCTCGACAGCCACCGCGCCACCCATGGCTGACCCGGCCGTACCACCCCCGTCCATTGGAGACCAAAACTATGAGCGAACGCAGTTTCGAGACGATCAACCCTTTGACCGAAGAGCCGATCGAGACCTACACCTACATGACCGACGCGCAGGCGAACGACGTGATCGAAGCGTGTCACAGCGCGTTTCTCGACTGGCGGATGCAGAGCCTGCAAGAGCGCGCCAGGGTGATCGGTCGCATCGGCGATGAATTGCGCGCGTCGAAGGACGAATTTGCGCAGCTAATGACGGATGAGGTCGGCAAATTGCTGCGCGACAGCCTGCAGGAAGTCGACCTGGTCGCATCGATCTGCGACTACACCGCCAAGCAGGGCCCCGAAGCGCTCGCCGACCAGAAGCGGCAGGTCCAGAAGGGCGAAGGCTATGTCACCCATGCTCCGCTGGGCGTCATCTACGGAATCCAGCCGTGGAACTTCCCCGCCTATCAGGCGGTGCGCTATTCGATCGCCAGCCTGATGGCGGGCAACGGCGTGCTGCTCAAGCATGCCGAAAGCTGCACCGGCAGCGGACTGTTCCTGCGCGATGTGTACGAGCGCGCAGGGCTGCCCAAGGGTCTGTTCGGCGTTCTGGTGATCGATCATGACCAATCGGACCGTGTCATCGAACACAAGCGTGTGCGTGGCGTCACCCTCACTGGCAGCGACAAGGCCGGCCGCGCGGTCGGCGCCAAGGCGGCGTCGGTGGTCAAGAAGACCGTCCTCGAGCTCGGTTCGAACGACGCGTACATGGTGCTCGACGATGCCGACATCGATCTTGCGATCAAGACCTGCGTGCAGGGCCGCATCTACAACAACGGCCAGACCTGCGTGAACGCCAAGCGCTTCATCGTCACCGACGCGAATTACGACGCGTTCGTGAAGGGCTATGTCGAGCAGTTCGAAGCGCTGAAGATGGGCGATCCGACCGCCGAAGACACCCAGCTCGGCCCGCTGGTCTCCAAGCGCCAGCGCGATTCGCTGCATGATCAGGTCGAAAAGAGCGTCGCCAAGGGTGCACGCGTGCTGACCGGGGGCGAAATTCCCGATCGCAAGGGCTGGTTCTATCCCGCCACGGTGCTGGTCGATGTCGAACCCGGCCAGCCGGCCTATGACGACGAGCTGTTCGGCCCTGCCGCATCGATCATCCGCGCGAAGGACGACGAGGATGCGATGCGGATCGCCAACGACAGCCGCTATGGCCTCGGCGGCGGCATCTTCTCGCGCGACACCGAGCGGGCGAAGGAACTGGCTGCCAGGCATTTCGATACCGGCATGGTGTTCATCAACAACTTCAACGTCGCTTCGCCCGACATGCCGTTCGGCGGGGTGAAGGATTCGGGCTATGGCCGCGAGCATGGCGATGAGGGCTTCAAGGAGTTCGTCAGCGCCAAGGCCATCCTGGTTGCATGAGCAAGCAGGACAGTCTGCGCTGTGACGTCGTGGTGATCGGGGCCGGCACAGCCGGCCTCGCCGCCGAACGCGCCGCGCGCGCCAATGGCGCATCGACGCTGCTGATCGACCCGGACTTCAGCGGGACGACCTGTGCCAATGTCGGGTGCATGCCGTCGAAACTGCTGATCGCGGCATCGAAGGCACGCCACGCGGTTGATCGCGCCGGCCAGTTCGGCATCGATGTCGGTGAGGTCAGCGTCGATGGCGCTGCGGTGATGAAGCGGGTGCGCAAGGAGCGTGATCGCTTCGCGGCATCGACGCAAAAGTCGATCGAGAAAATCCCTGACGCTATCCGCATCGGGGGGCGGGCTAAGTTCACCGCACCCGGCAAACTGCAGCTGGACGATGGCCGGTCGATAGAGGCGCGGACGATCGTCATCGCGACAGGCTCGCGCCCTGCCCTCCCCGATGCCTTTGCCGCGCTGGGAGACCGCGCGCTGACCAACGAGACCGTGTTCGAGCTCAAGACACTGCCAAAGCGGCTCGCGGTGGTGGGATCGGGCGCAATCGGGCTCGAAATGGCGCAGGCCTTCGCGCGGCTGGGGGTCAAGGTCGCATTGTTCGACAAGTCCGAAACCATGGCCAAGCTGCGATGCCCGCGCGTCCACAAGGCGCTCAAGGCCATCATCGAACGCGATATCGATCTGCACCTGGGTGTCGATGCCACGCCTGAACCGGCCAAGGACGGCGTCACCATGCGCTGGAGCGGCAACAGCAAGGGCGAGGCGGTGTTCGACCACGTGCTGGTCGCGGTGGGCCGCCCGCCGGTGTTCGACGGGCTGTCGATCGACAAGGCCGGGCTCGATCTTGATGACAAGGGCGTGCCCTGCCACGACCGCGCGACGATGCGCTGCGGCGACAGCAACGTCTTCCTTGCAGGCGATGTCGCCGCCGATCTGCCGTTGCTGCACGAGGCATCGCATGATGGCGCGATTGCAGGACGCAACGCGGCGGCCTATCCGGCGCCGGTCCCGACCGATCGCTATGTGCCGTTCAGCATCACCTTCACCGATCCGCAGGTCGTGACCATCGGAAAGGCGGAGGAGGACGGCGCGGTGAGCGGCACCGCCGATTTCACCGATCAGGGCCGCGCGCGGGTGGAGGCGCGCAACGAAGGCGCTCTCACCCTGTACGCAGCCGCACCCGACGGTGTGCTGATCGGCGCGGATCTGGTTGCCCCGGCGGGGGAGCATCTGGGCCATCTGCTGGCGTGGGCGATCCAGCAGAAGATGACCGCGACGCAGGTGCTCGAGATGCCGTTCTATCACCCGACGATCGAGGAAGGGCTCAAACAGGCGCTGCGCACCGTCTGCGCCGCGATCCCGATCGATATCCCGGCAGACCACGATTCAGGTTCGCCCGCGGGGGCGTAACCCGCACGGACCATGCCATCATTCCACCGTGGGAAGGCACACCTCGAACGTGCTGCCTTCCCCGGGCGCACTGCGCTTCAGGCGGATGGTCCCGTCATGCAGTTCGACCAGCTGCTTGACCAGTGCCAGCCCGATCCCCAGGCCATCCTGCTTGACCTTGCCCTTGACGTCGGCCTGCTCGAAGATCCCGAAGATCCGGTCCTGCTGATCGGGCGCGATGCCGATGCCGTTGTCGCTGACCTCGATCCAGGCGGTCCCGTCCTCGGCCCGCGCGATCACCCGGATCTCGCCTGCCGCCGGCGTGTATTTTGCGGCATTGCTCACCAGATTGCCGATGATCTGCGCCATGCGGGCGTGATCGGCGTCGAGCAGCACCGGTCCCGGCGGAAGCTCGACATGCAGGCTATGCCCTGCCTCGTCGATCGCCGGCCGCGATGTCTCGACCGCAAACGCCAGCACGTCGTTCAGGTCCACCCGCTCGCGCTGCAGCGATATCTTGCCCTGCTCGATCCGCGAGATATCGAGCAGATCCTCCACCAACCGGGTCATGTGCGTCAGGTAGCGGCTCATCGAGGTGCGGATTTCACCCTCGACCGGCTGCCCCTTCTTGCGCTCGAGCATGATCAATCCGGCATTCAGCGCCATGATCGGGTTGCGCAGCTCGTGCCCCAGCACGGCAAGGAAGCGGTTCTTCTGGATGTCGGCCTGTTTCAGCGATTCGGTCAGCGCGGCAAGCTCGTCGCGCTGCGCCGCCAGCTGTCGCCGCTGGTTGTAGAGCTCGAGGAAGACGCGCGCCTTGGACCTCAGGATATCGGCCTCGATCGGCTTCTGGATGAAATCGACCGCACCGGCCTCATAGCCCTTGAACCGCCGCGTGCCGTCGCCTGCGCCTGCGGTGACGAAGATGATCGGGATATGCCGCGAGCGTTCGCTGTTGCGCATGAACTCGGCCAGCTCGAAGCCGTCCATGCCGGGCATCTGGACGTCGAGAAACGCCAGCGCATAGTCCTTGACCAGCAGCAGCTCGAGCGCCTCCTCGCCGCTGCGCGCGGTATCGCAGCTCAGGCCCTCGCGGCGCAGCAGCGCATTGAGCGCGATCAGGTTTTCCTCGAGATCGTCGACCAGCAGGATGCGGACCGGTTCGTCAGCCATCGACATCACGCTGCCTCCTGCCGCAGGTGCAGGACGATCTCGTCGATGCTGAGCGACCTGGCCGCCGGACAGGCCGCCAGCGCGGCAAGCGGCATGGTGGCAACTTCGGCCGTCTGCGGGTCCTGGACGATCGCAGTCCCGCCCGCCGCGCCGATCGCGCGAAGACCCTCGGCGCCATCATGATTGGCGCCGGTGAGAATGATGGCCGTCACGTCGCGTTCCAAAGCATCTGCGGCGGTTTCGAAAAGCACGTCGATGGCCGGGCGCGAGTAATTGACGGGTTCATCCGAAGACAAGGCAATCGACATGTTTTTCTCGAGCAGGAGATGATAGCCGGGAGGAGCAAAATAGACCGTTCCTTGCTGGAGCATTTCCTTATCCTCAGCCTCCTTAACCTCCAAAAGGCATCTTGCCCGCAACAATTCGACCAGAAGATTGTCATTGCGCTGCGGCACGTGGAGGACGACCAGAATCGGGCATGCGAAATGCGGCGGCAAGGCGGTGAGGATCGACGACAGCGCCTGCACCCCGCCGGCCGACGCACCGATGACGATCGCCCGGGTCATGGACCGGTCCGCTGATAGATTTTTTCTTCGCGCACGAAATCGGCAAAGGCATCGGCGTGCGAGGAGAACCGCAGGCTTTCCTTCGACCCGAGCCCCAGAAAGCCCCTGCGCGCGAGCGAGTCGCGAAACAGCCCGACGGCGCGGTCCTGCAGTTCGCGGTCGAAATAGATCAGAACGTTGCGGCAGGAGATCAGGTGCATCTCTGCGAATGCGGCATCGGTGACCAGACTGTGGTCGGAAAAGACGACCTGGCTGCACAGCGACTTGTCGAACACCGCCCTTCCGTAATTGGCGGTGTAGTAATCGGACAGCGATGAACGCCCACCCGACGCCTGATGATTTTCGGTGAACAGCCGGATCCGATCGAGCGAGTATACCCCGGCTTGCGCGGCCTTGAGCGCGGTCGGGTTGATGTCGGTGGCATAGAACATCGTCTTCATGGCCAGCCCCTCCTCGTGGAAGAGGATCGAGAGCGAATAGAGCTCCTCGCCGTTGCTGCACCCTGCGACCCAGACCTTGAGCGAGGGATAGGTATGCAGGTGCGGGATGACCTTCTCGCGCAACGCCCGGAAATAGGACGGATCGCGAAACATCTCGCTGACCTGCACCGTCAGGAAATCGAGCAGCCGCGGCAGCAGCGTCGAATCGCGCAGCACCGCCGCCTGGATCTCGGAGATGCTGCCATAGCCCAGCTGCGCACGCGCCTGCAGCAGCCGACGCTTGATCGATGCGCGGGCGTAATGGCGAAAATCATAGTGATAATGCTGGTACAACGCCTCCAGCAGCAGCTGGATTTCGATGTCCTCGATCGAGCTGGTCACTAGCGCGGCATCCATACCCGCACCAGCGACAGCAGTTTGTCGACGTCGATCGGCTTGGCCATATAGTCGTTGGCCCCCGCATCGAGGCAGTTCTGCTGGTCGTCGGGCATCGCCTTGGCGGTCAGCATGATGACGGGCAGCTTCGCCCATTTCGGATTGCTGCGCATCGCGCGCACCGCAGTCAGCCCGTCCATCACCGGCATCATCACATCCATCAGCACCAGGTCGATCGGCTTGTCGGCCCCGTCGGCGCTAGCCTCCAGCATATCGAGGGCCTCCTGGCCGTTGCGCGCGATCTTGGCGATCACCCCGCGCGGTTCCAGAACGCTGGTGAGCGAATAAACGTTCCGCACATCGTCCTCGACGATGAGCACCCGCCGCCCTTCGAGCGCCGCATCGCGATGCCGGGCCTTTTCGAGCATCCGGCGCTGCTCGGGCGGCATCTCGGCGACGACCTGATGGAGAAACAGCGAGACCTCGTCGAGCAGGCGTTCGGGCGACTTTGCGCCCTTGATGATGATCGAACTGGAATAGCGGCGCAGGCGCTGCTCTTCCTCTGCGGTCAGATCGCGCCCGGTATAGATGATCACCGGCGGATAGGCGCGGTCGCTGTCCTGGCTGAGCTCCTCGAGCAACGAGAAGCCCGAGGCATCGGGAAGCGCCAGATCGAGCACCATGCAATCGAACGGTTCGCTGCGCAGCAGCTCGAGGCACTTCGCCACCGTCCCTACGCCCACGGTTTCGACATCCTGCGACTTGAGCAGCTCCGACACCGCGTCGCGCTGCACCTCGTTGTCCTCGACGATGAGGACGCGCCGCATCGACGATGCAAGCTTCTGCTGCAGCCCGGCGAGCACCTCGGCCAGCCTTTCACGCTGCACCGGCTTTTCCAGATAACCGATCGCGCCCAGCGCCAGCGCGGTCTGGCTCTGGTCGGCGCCGGAGATCACGTGGATCGGGATATGCCGGGTCTCGTCCTGGTGCTTGAGATGATCGAGCACGGTCAGCCCCGACTGGTCGGGCAGACCGATATCGAGCACGATCGCGCTGGGCTTGTAGTCGCGTGCGATGTCGATCGCCTCCTGCGCGGTCCCGGCGACGATGCACTGGAAGCCCAGCTCATGCGACAGGTCGCACACGATCGAGGCAAAGGTCGCATCGTCCTCGATCACCAGCAGCAACCTTTTGCCGGTGTCGAGCACGTTGCGATCATCTTCTACGCTGGCCGGCCGCGGCTTGGCAGCCGGACGGCGCCGGGCGGGCGGCGGGCTCGCCAC
>VYKZ01000038.1_pt1 | contig 60925 bp, 51 predicted proteins | sample 5114421 | NCBI WGS metagenome assembly VYKZ01 (sample SAMN12291788, study PRJNA351875) | freshwater metagenome | isolation source: freshwater lake | place: USA: Michigan, Gull Lake | collected 2013-08-08 | reverse complement strand
AAATCACAATGTCAAAGAGCATGGCCAAAGCCACCACCGACAAAAGTAGCGGACAACCAGTGTTCCCCGATTTTCCTACCGGGGGACTTGGTGTCCGTCTATGTTGGCGACCGGCGAAAACAACAGCGTGTCCCGTCCGGTGAACGGGCATATATGCACCCTTCCGATTCGGGTCAAACCCTTTTTTGCAGTTTTATGCAATTTAGCTTGGCCTATGCCGGTGCGCCTGGCCGGGCCGTGGCCTGGCGCCCGTTCGTCAGAACGCCGCCAGCAGGCGTCCCATACCCGCAACCTTGTCCTCGATGCCGCACGCCCGCAGCGCATGCCAATAGGTGGCGGTGTTGATCGCGATCACCGGCTTGCCACGCAACGCCTCGTGCTCGGCCGCCAGATCGACCATCGACAGATTGGTGCCTACCTGGACGATGGCATCGACGTCGGGCCCATCGAGATGCTCGATCACCTCGCGCAGCCGGTCGGGTGTCACCTTGGCGATGTCGGTCCAGCACCGGCATTGCAGCGGCACGTCGCGCACCACCGTGAACCCTGATTCTTCGAGGAACCTGTGCACCTCGGCATTGGCGACGGGATAATAAGGCGAAACGAAGCTCACCCGGCGGATCCCGCCATAGGCATGCAGCGCAGCGGCAATCGATTCGGCGCCGGTGCTCGCGCCCACCCCTGCGACCTGTTCGACCCGGCGCTTGAAGTCGACGGATCCCTGGACGCCACCGTAAAAGGTGATCGCCGACATGCCGAGCACGAGATAGTCGGGACGGCAGGTCATCACCGAGCGCACCGCGTCCATGGTGTTTTCGGCGATCGCGGTGGTTCCGGCGATGAAATCCTCGTTCGACAGCGCGACGGGGTCCTCGACATAGATACGCGAAAAGTGATTGGTCACGCCTTCGGGCCGCATCCGCTCCATGTCGGGCTGCACCACGGTGTTGGTGGACGGCGCCACCACCCCCAGCAGCCTGCGCCAGCCCAGAACATCGCCCATGGCCATTCCCCTTCGTGAAGTCAGTTGATCGCGCGGGCCTTTTCGAGGCTGTCGAACATCGCCTGCTTGAGCAGATAGGCGCGGCGTCGCTCGTCATCCCCCTGGATCGCCAGCATCGCCTGCCGCCGCAGCTCGTGCCCCTCGCCCGCGCCGCCGCGGATGAAGGCCATGTTCTCTATCGTCTGCGCCTGGGTGAAATCATGCGTCACCTGCCGCCGCTGGCGATCGAACAGGGCGAGCGCGCCGTTGGGCGACCCGCCCTTGAGCGCCGGCGCGAGTTTTTCGAACAGGTTGAACGCATCATGCAGGCCCGAGTTCATGCCGAAGCCGCCCAGCGGGTTGTTGAGATGCGCGGCATCGCCGATCAGCATCACCCGCCCTTCGCGGAAGGATTTGGCGACGCGCTGGTGCACCCGGTACAAGGTGCGGTGGAAGGTCTTCACGCGCGCGCCATCGCCCACCAATCGCCCGAAGATCGCGTCCTTGCGCGCGTCGGAGCGCAGATCGTCATCGGTGGCATCGCCATCGGTCGGGACCAGCACCCGCCACAGCGAGGGCACCTTGAGCAGCACCAGCCACTCCTCCGGATCGGAGACATAGTTCACATACGCCAGGTTATCGAGATGCGCGGTCAGATCCTCGTCGGTCGACAGGCACAGGAACCGTTCGGGATAGGTGAACCCGTCGAACCCGATCCCCAGCCATTTGCGCACTACGCTGTTGGCGCCGTCGGCGGCGATCAGGAAATCGCAGCGGATCTGCTGGATCGCAGTGGGGCTCTCGACGAACACGCTGACGCCCTTGTCGTCCTGATCGAACGCCAGCAGACGGTGGTTGAAGCGCACCTGCGCGTTCGAGTAGCGCGCCAGCCCCTCGGCGAGCGCGCGCGAGAGATGATATTGCTCGCACTGGATGCGGAACGGATAGCGCGTGACATCGGCGAGCTCGCCCAGATCGAAGCCGATGACCTCGCCCGACTGGCGATCGCGCCAGTGATAGACCGGCGCCTTCAGCCCGCGCTGCAGCAGCATCGGAGTGACGTCGACCTCGTCGAGCATTTCCAGCGTCGGCGGGTGAAAGGTCGAGGCGCGCAGGTCCTGGGCGCAATCCTCATTGGCCTCGAGCACGATCACGTCCGCGCCCTGCTTGGCCAGCAAGGTCGCCATGGTCGTGCCCACCGGCCCGGCCCCGACAATTACTACCTGGCAACGTTCTGTTGCGGACATACGTCCTGCCCCTCATCTCGACTGTGATCTGGCTAGAAAGCGCGCGCGCGCGCCGATGCACCCTTGGCCCAAACTATCCGCCTTGCGGCGAGTGCCCGGCCGACCGGCGCGCCCGTGCGTGCAGGATCAATCGTCCATCGGGCCGAAGCCCTTCTTCCAGATCAGCATCACGCGGGTGAATTCGCACACCACATCGCCGGTCTGGTTCCTGCCGATGGTCTTGATGGTGACGATGCCCTGGGTCGGGCGCTTTTCGCTCTCGCGCTTTTCGAGCACTTCGGATTCCGAATAGAGCGTGTCGCCCGCGAACACCGGCTTGAGCAGGCGAATTTCCTTCCACCCCAGATTGGCGACCGCCTTCTGGCTGACATCCGAAACGCTCTGCCCGGTCATGATCGCCACGGTGAGCGGCGATGCGACCAGCGGCTTGCCGAACTCGGTCTTCGCGGCAAAGTTGGCATCGCAGTGCGCCGGGTGCTGGTTCATCGTCAGCAGCGAGAACCAGATGTTGTCGGTTTCGGTGATCGTGCGGCCCGGGCGGTGTTCATAGACATCGCCCACCGCGAACTCCTCGAAGAAGCGGCCATAGGTTTCGCGGTAACGCTGTGGTCCCACCTCGGTTACGCCATCACGCATCGATCATTCCCCTTGGTTTGCATCGCGCCGCACAGGGCGGCCTAGGCCCCTTGGTGGCAGCGCGGTGGCGAGATCATCGGGCGAGCGGGCAGCTATCCACGATGCGGCCAGTCCCGCGCCGGGCCGGGCTTGCCGAGCGACGCGATGCGGTAGACACTGCGCCATGCGCATCACCCGACATTATCTGACGCTCGCCGGACGGCGCGTGCATTACCGGATGTGCGGCAGCGGTCCGCCGGTGCTGCTGGTCCACCAGAGCCCGCGATCATCGGACGAATATACCGCGATGATGGCGCAATGGGGCGAGCGCTTCACCTGCATCGCACCCGATTCGCCTGGCTTCGGCCAGTCCGATCCGCTGCCAATCGCAAGCCCGACGACGGAGGACTTTGCCGACGCGATCCTCGACTTTGCTGACGCCGTCGGGTTTCGCGCAATCGCGGCTTATGGCTTCCATTCGGGCGGCATCTTCCTGATGAATGCGCTGCGCCGCCATCCCGAGCGCTTCGTCGCGCTCGCCGTCGGCGGCTATCCCTGCTTCCATCCGCACGAGCTCGACGATGTCGGCGAGGCGTATCTGCGTCCCTTCCACCCCCAGCCTTATGGTGAGCATTTGTTATGGGCATGGAACCGCATGCTCGAACAGAGCTGGTACTTCCCGTGGTACAAGCCCGAACAGGCGCGGCGCATGTCGGCGCCGCATGCCGACCCCATATTGCTACACCCGCAGGTGATGGACCTGCTCGCATCGGGCGATGCCTATCGCCACGGCTATCGTGCCGCGCTCAGCGCCGGCTACGACGTCCCGCCCGCCGGTGCGGATGTTCCGCCCGCCCTGCTCTCGAGCTATTCCAGCGACCCGATGACCGCGCACATGGCGCGGTTTCCTGCGCTGCCTGGCGGATGGAGCACCGCCGAGCAGCCCGATCCGGCAGCCCATTCCAGCGGCAATGCCGATTGGCTCGCGCACCATCCCGCGCCCGCCTTCATGCCCGCGCAGGACAGTGACCGGGGCTTTCTTCCGGTTCAAACCGATGCCTTTGACGGGCTGATCCACTGGCGCGGCAGCGGCGACGTGCTGCACATCCACGGGCCCGGCCGATCGCTCGATCTGCTGCCCGAGAGCGTGCTGGCGATCGATCTTCCCGGGCATGGTCTGTCCGATCGCTGGCCGGGCGAGCCGCCGCTCGACTGGGCCGCCTGGGCTGCGGTGATCGATTCGGCCGCCAAGCAACTGGGCGCCAGCGACACCCGAAGCGAGCCCCTGCTGCCCGGCGAGCCCGAGCTGCTGTTCCCCGACCTCACGCCCGATCGCTATGGCAACCATCTGGTCAACGCATGGGCGCTGCTGCGCGCAGGCCATGCGTTTTCGCCGCGCTATCGCATCACGTGCAACACGATGACGCCGATGGCCGAGGGCGCCATGGACCTGACCACCCTGGCGCGCGAGCATCTGGCGCTGATGCGGTCGAGCGCCGCCCTGGCGCTGCACCGGGCGCGACTATCCACCAGGTGAACAGCAGCGGCGTTTTGCGCTGGTGCATCGCCAAGCGCCCGGCATAGTGTCGGCTTCGCTCTGCAGGAGTTCAGCCCCATGTCGCACACGATCCTCACCGGTAGCCGCCGCGCCTTTCTCTCTGGAGCCGGCGCGCTGTTCGCGACATCCGCAGCTGCCAAGACCGCAAGGGGAGCCGGCCAGCCCGAAAAGCTCGATGTCATCGTGGTCGGTGCAGGGCTCGCCGGGCTGAATGCGGCGCATGTGCTCGAAAGCCAGGGCCTCAAGGTCGCGGTGGTCGAGGCGAACGACCGCGTCGGTGGACGGCTGCGCACCGGCCATGCCGAAGGCTATACCGCAGAGCTGGGCGGCAGCGAGGTCGGCCCGCTTTATGGGCGGGTGCGCAACGCCTGCACGCAGTTCAATGTCGGCCTGACCGAAGATGGCGGCAAGTCGACACCGTTCGTGCTGAACATCGAAGGGCAGATGGTGCTGCCCAAGGACTGGGCATCGTCGAACGCCAACCACACCATGGGTGCAGAGCGCGAGATCCTGCCCTTTCTCATCCAGAACCGGCTGTTTTTCGACTGGGTACCGTTCGAGGATCCGGCCGACTGGCTGGAGGCGAAGTATCACGAACACGACATGTCCGCCGCTGCCTATATGCGCGCCAGGGGCGTGTCTGAAGCGGCGATCCGGCTGGCCGATATCGATCTGAATGGACCGAGCGTGCATTCGGTCTCGGCGATGAGCATCTTCCGTGATCTGGCGCGGCTCAAGGTCGAAGGTTTCAACGACCCCACCAAGCCGCAATATGGCGCGGGCAACGCCAGCAAGCGGCACTATATCGTCGGCGGATCGGACATGCTGCCCAAGGCCATGGCCGCGGCGCTCAAGGGCCGGGTGATGCTGAAGTCGCCGGTGTCCGCGATCGACCAGACGGCAGACGAGGTCGAGGTGCGGCTGATGGGCGGCGAGCGGATGCGCGCGCGCTTCGTCGTGATGGCCGCCCCTTTCTCGGCGGTGCGTTACATCAACTTTACCCCCCGCCTGCCGACAGCGCAGGCCAATGCGGTGCAGGGCGCGATCTATTCCGCCACCACCCAGTTCCATTTCCGCGTGCTCAAGCCCTTCTGGGAGGCGGACGGCCTGCCCCCTTCGATCTGGTCGGACCGCTTTTTCGAACGTGCCTTCGTGATGGACAAGGGCGGCGCGCATGGCTCGCTGATCGTCTGGATGAACGGCGACGGTGCGACCCGGCTCGACGCGATGGACCTGCCCACGCAGCGCGCGTTTATCATGGCGGAACTGGCCGCGGCGCGCCCCTCGACCGCAGGCGCGCTCGAGCCGCTGTTCGAATACAGCTGGGAGAAAAACCCGTTCGTCGGCGGCAACAAGCACTGCTTTGCCGCAGGCCAGGTCAAGATGTTCGCCAAGGAAATGGCGCTGCCGCATGGCCGGGTGCACTTTGCCGGCGAGCATCTGCGGCGGATGGAACCGGGGATGGAATCGGCAATGGAGACCGCGGAGATCGCGGCGCTCGAGATCCTTGAACGTGCTTAAACCGCTCGCGGCGCTTGCGCTGCTGGCCACGACCGCCGCGATGCCTGCAGACGATGCGACCTATCGCGCGCGGTTCGAGGCGTTCATGGCGAACCCCGCGCAGTTCGATTACAGTCCGATGGAGGCCGTGCCCGGCGCGCCGAAGGTGCGGCATCTGGCCGCTTCGCGCGCGCCGCGGATCGCCGCTGCCGCGCTCGAGGAGGCCGCGCGCTATGCGCAAGCCAACCGGTCGAGCGCGCTGCTGGTCTGGCGCGACGGCAAGCTGGAGGCCTCGCGCTATTTCGGCGCCACCACGCGCGACACGCCGTTGGTCGCCAAGTCGCTGGCCAAGCCGCTGACGGCGATCGCGATCGGCCGCGCGATCCAGCTGGGCAAGATCAAGGGGCTGGACCAGCGAATCGCAGACTTCATCCCCGAGCTGTCTGGCACGCCCAAGGCCGCGATCCTGGTGCGGCATCTGCTCGACATGCGATCGGGCCTGCTCGACCAGGGCTATTCACCCGACCCCGATCATCCGTGGAACCGGGCGTATCTCGACCCCGATCACGGCGCGTATATCGTGCGCGACTATCCGCTGACCGACCCGCCGGGCACACGCTATGCCTATGCCAACGCCCCGAGCGAGCTGATCGCTTTGGTCATCGAGCGCGCGACTGGTCGGCGCTATGCCGAGTTCGTCAGCAATGAGGTCTTGGCCCCCTTGGGCGCTGCGGGCGGCGAGGTCTGGGTCAACCGGCCGCAGGGCCTTGCGCATTCGGGCTGCTGCATCAAGCTGCCTGCCGAGACCTGGATGAAGCTTGCGATCCTGCTGCTCGATGACGGCAAGGCAGGCGGCAAACGGCTGCTGCCTGAAGGCTATGTCCGTGCAATGCGCACCGGCACGCCGCAGAACCCGAGCTTCGGCCTGGGGATCTGGCTCGGCGAGCCGTATCGCGAGCGCCGCGGCTTCGGCGCGCCGGGCACCGCCGGACCGCAGGTGCTGCATTCGGCGGCCTATCTCGACCCCGAGATGTTCCTGTTCGATGGCAACTCCAACCAGACGGTGCAAATCAGCCCGAAGCACCGGCTCATCGTGCTGCGCATGGGCGAGACCCCGCCCAGGACCCCCGAATGGGACAATGCAAAGCTGCCCAACCTGCTGATCCGGGGACTGGGTCCGCGCTGACCGCCGCTATTTCTTGCGGCTGTAGCCGGGCGTTTCGGGCGGCACCTGTTCGGCATAATGTTCGAGCGTGCCGATGACGCCGAGGTCGGGTCCGTCCTGCGGCTCCTCGAACAGGTCGGGCCGGTCGCGCTCGACGCGCTTGCGCACCGCTGGCGGCACATCGTCCATCCCGCCGGTGATCTTGTAGGTGTGCATCCGCCCCATCAGCACGCCATCGACCGCGCTCTGCCCCATCCGCATCCACGGCCACCACGGCGCCTGCCGCATGAAACCGCCGGTATAGGGCGCCGACACGACATCGCGGTCATCGATCGCCGCGCGCGGGGTGAACAAGGTGAAATGCTCGGAAGGGTTGACCCGCGTGCCGGTCGACGCCCGGGGCCAGCCTGCAGGCGTCACCGGGTTGGTGTATTCGTGCGCATAGTCCCAGCCGAGCAGATACTGGTCGCCGATGGGCTGCCAGGGCAGCCTGTAAGGCTCTCCGGCCCCGCCCTTTCCGATGTCGTTGTTCACCGTCTCGCCATCGCCGACCTTGAACACCTTGCGGGTGAGCCCCAGCGTGCCGCGGAACTTGTCGTTGAGGAAATTGAACACCTCGACCCGCTCGCCGGTCCAGGGATTGTCCCAGTGATCGAGGATCTCGCCGGTGGCAAGGTCGGTGAAATAGCCGCATTCCTTGCCGATCACGCGCACCGATCCATCGGGCTGGATGGCGTTGCGGATGTTGCCGAAGCCGGCATAACCGAACACCGGCTTGGCGCGGTTGGCGCCGACGATCGCATATTGCACCCCCTGATAGCCCGAGAGCACCGCCTTGTCGCCGATCGAGCCCCACATCTTGGCAAAGCCGTACAGATTGTCGCGCGGATCCATGATGTCGAGCGGGCGGATATTGCCCGCCTTGGCATTTGCGATTCCGGGCAGTGCCGCCGCAGTGGCGAGCCCCGCCACGCCGCCGAACAGCGTCCGGCGCGAAATGCTCGCGCACACCGATTCATAGATCATCGCATTGTCCTTTGGGTACGCGCGGGTCAGATGACCGCGCAGACGGTTTTCCATTCGAGATAGCTGTCGAGCGCGGCGCGCCCGCTGTCGCGGCCGTATCCGGACTGCTTGATGCCGCCGATCGGCAGCGCGGCGTCGTACATCAGGTGGCAGTTGATCCAGACCGTCCCCGCCTCGATGGCATCGGCCATGCGATGCGCGTGGCTGAGCGACCGGGTCCAGATGCTCGCAGCAAGGCCGTAGTCGCTGTCGTTGGCCGCCGCGATCACCGCGTCGGTGTCCTCGAACTCCTGCGCCACCAATACGGGCCCGAACACCTCCTCGCGCACGATCGGCATGTCGGGGGTGACATCGGTGATCACCGTGGGCTGGACGAAGGTGCCGGCATCGCCGAAGCGCTCGCCCCCGGTCAGCACGGTCGCCCCGCCATCGCGCGCGGCAGATATGAAGCCCTCGACCCGCTCGGCCTGCAACCGCGAGACCAAGGGCCCCATCTGGGTTGCAGGATCGAGCCCGTGCCCGGCAACCAGCCCCTGCGCATAGGCGGCGACGCCCTTGAGCAATTCGTCCTTTATGGCGCTGTGCACATACAGCCGCGATCCCGCGACGCACACCTGGCCGCCGTTGAAGAAGATCGCGTTGGCAACCCCGGGGATCGCGAGGTCCAGATCGGCATCGGGCATCACGATCATCGGTGACTTGCCGCCGAGCTCGAGGCTGACGCGCTTCAAATTGCCCTTGGCGGCATCGATGATCGCGCGGCCGATCTGGGTCGATCCGGTGAAGGCGATCTTGTCGACACCATGATGCGCCGCCAGCGCCGCGCCCGCCTCGCCGCCAAGCCCCGTGACGATGTTGAGCACACCTGCAGGTACGCCCGCTTCCATCAGCAGCTCGCCCAGCCTGAGCGCCGAGAGCGAGGTGTTTTCCGCGGGCTTGAGCACGATGGTGCAGCCGGCCGCCAGCGCAGGCGCCATTTTCATCGCGGTAAGCACCAGCGGCGAATTCCACGGCACGATCGCGCCGACCACGCCCACCGGCTCGCGCTTCGTCCAGCTCGCCATCTTCTTGCCCGCGGGCTGATAGTCGATCGAGGATTCGATTACCTGCCCCTCGATGGCCATCGCCTGGCCCGCAAAGAAGCGGAACTGGTTGACCGCGCCGGGGATTTCCGCCCAGCGCCCGACGAACAGCGGCTTGCCCTGGTCGAGCGTCTCGATCTCGGCGAGCTCGTCGATATGCGCCTCGATGAGGTCGGCGGCGGCCCAGAGGATCTTGGCGCGATTGAGCGGCGTGGTCGCCTTCCATCCCGCCAGCGCCGCGCGCGCAGCGGCCACCGCGGCATCGATCTCGGACGCGCCGCCGCGCGGCAGCACGCCGATCTGGTCGCCGATTGCGGGGTCGACGGTGGCAAAGGTCTCGCCCTGCCCGCCAGTCCATTCGCCGCCGATCAGCAGCCCCTGGCCCTGGCCCCTGCGGGCGAGGAAGGCGGTCACGCTGTCGGAAAGCGGCGGTCGGGCGAAGGCCATGCGGATGAAACTCCCTGTATCTGATGATGAGGCTAGAAAATCGTGCTCGCCATGTAATCATTACGCGACCATCAACCGCAAGGCGGATAAATCGGCAGTGCCCCGTGTCGGCCCGGCCACCAACATGGTCGAACCGACGCGGAGCAGCCAGGGAGCCACGAACAGTCTATGGCGGACGATATCACCGGATTGCCGCAATCGCTGGCCGATGCGCTGGGCGCTGCCCAGGTGCTGACCGGGGCGGACCGGCTGGCCTTTTATGCGCACGACGTTTTCACCCACGGCGCGCAGGCGCTGTGCGTCGTGCGCCCGGCCGATAGTGCAGGCGTGCAGGCGGCGGCGCGGCTGTGCGCACAAGCCGGGGTGGCGATGGTGCCGCGCGGCGGCGGTGCGTCCTATTCGGACGGCTATCTGATCGATCGGCCGCATGTGCTCTTCGATCTCTCCGCGCTGCAGTCCATCGAGATCAACGCGGCCGATGCCTTTGTCCGCGTCGGTGCAGGCGTCACCTGGGCCGCACTCAAGGCCGCGCTCGACCCGCTTGGCCTGCGCACCCCGTTCTGGGGACCATTCTCGGGGATAGCCGCGACCATCGGCGGCAGCGTCAGCCAGAATACGATCAGCCATGGCAGCGGCGCGCACGGAATTTCCGCGCAATCGGTGCTGGGGATCGAGGTGGTGCTGGCCGATGGCAGTCTGCTCGACACCGGCATCACCACCGGCACCCGCCATTACGGACCCGACCTCACCGGACTGTTCACCGGCGATTGCGGCGCTTTGGGGCTCAAGGTCGCGGTGACGCTGCCGCTGATCGCCGCGCGTCCGGCTTTCGACACCGCAAGCTTCGCCTTCGCCGATTTCGCGAGTTATCATCGCTCGGTCGCCCAGCTCGCGCGCGAAGGGCTGGACGAGGAGCATTTCAGCATCGACCAGGCGCTGTCACAGGGCCAGATCGCACGCTCCGAAGGGACTGCGGCCAAGGTCACCATCGCGCGCAACGTGATGCGCGCCGCGCCCAACCCCGTGTCGGGCCTGCTTCAGCTCGGCAAGATGGCGCTGGCGGGCGAAACCGAAATGCGCGAGGCGCGCTACAGCTGCCATGTCATCGTCGAGGGCATCGACAAGGCCGATGTCGCAGCGCGCCTGACGCGCATCCGCTCGATCATGACCGCAGACGGGCAGGAGATCGCCAACACCGCCGCCGCCTTCGTCCGGTCGATGCCGTTTGCGCCGCTGTTCAACGTGCTCGGCCCCAAGGGCGAGCGCTGGGTGCCGCTGCACGGCATCTTTTCGCACAGCGCGGCGGATGAATTCCACGCGGCGTTCGAGCGGTTTCTGGGCGAGCAGCAGCCCGAGATGGATCGCCACGGCCTGTGGACCGGAACGATGTTCAGCAGCATCGGCGGGCACGGCCTGCTCTACGAGATCGCGATCTACTGGCCCGATGCGGTTACGCCCTATCATCGCGAGGTGCTGGGCACAGAGTATCTCGCCACGATCGCGGCCTATCCCGACAACCCCGAGGCGCGCGCGTTCGCGCACCAGTTCAAGGCGGCTTTGGTCGATCTGATGCAGGCGCACGGGAGCGCCCATTTCCAGATCGGGCGCGCTTATCCCTATCTCGAGCGGCTCGATCCGGCAGCGCGCGCGCTGCTGCAGGCGACCAAGGCCGCGCTCGATCCGCACAACCTGATGAACCCCGGCGTGCTCGGGCTTTGAACCGCACCTTCACCGCATAAAGGCAGACGATGGACTACGATTACATCCCGCTTCCCCAGCGCCAGCCGTTCAAATGGCCGAACGGGGCGCGCGTCGCGCTGATCCTCACCTTCAACCTGGAAACCTGGGATCTCACCAAGGATACCGACAAGCCCTATTACGCCGGCGGCCCTGCGATCCTGCCCGATGTGCTGCCCGGCAACACGCCTGATTTCCCCAATTTCACCTGGCGCGAATATGGCCAGCGGGTCGGCATCTGGCGCTTGTTCGAGCTGTTCGATCAACTGGGGGCGAAGGCGAGCTGCACCACCAATGCGGTCACCTTCCAGCGGCGCAAGGCGATGACCGATGCGGTGCTCGAGCGCGGCTGGGAGCTGCTGACGCACAACTGGGAGCAGGGCGAGCTGCTCAGCAACTTCGCGCACGAGCCCGAAAAGGAGCGCGACATCATCCTGCGCTCGCTCGCCGAGTTCGAAAAGCACACCGGGCGCAAGTCGAAGGGCTGGCTGTCGAGCTCGCTGCGCGGGACGATGCAGACTGCGGACATTCTCGCCGAGCAGGGCTGCACCTTCTACTGCGACATCATGAACGACGATCAGCCCTATCTGCTGCGCACCCCGCACGGCCCGATCGTCTCGGTCCCCTATTCAAACGAGATCAACGACTTCACCTTCATCACCCGCAAGAACTTCACCACCGATCAGTTCGCGCAGGCGCTGATCGAGGAGCTCGACGTGCTGCATGAGGAAGGCGCGGTAACCGGGCGGATCATGAATGTCGGGCTGCACCCGCACGTCTCGGGCCGCGCACACCGCATCCGCGCGATCCGCGAGTTCATTCAGCACGCGCAATCGCTTCCCGGCATCTGGTGGGCGACCCGCGAGGAGATTGCCGCCTGGTATCTGGAGAACCACGAATCGCACATTCCGGGGCAGCTGGGATGAGCAGGCCCGCGATCCTGATCGTCGGCGGGGGCATCGGCGGGTTGACCGCGGCGGCGGGGCTGGCGCAGGCGGGCTTCGCGGTCACCGTGCTGGAGGCCGCACCCGCATTCGGCGAGATCGGCGCGGGTGTCACGCTCTCGCCCAACGCGATGCGCGGGTTCGATTTCACCGGCTGCATGGAAGAGGTTGCCGCCGCCGGTGTCGAGCCCAAGCGCCAGCGGATCCAGCACTGGCAGGATGGCCGCGCGCTGTTGACGCTCGAACGTGCCGATGCGCGCGAAAAATACGGCGCGCCTTACGTCTACATCCACCGCGCCGATCTGCACGCGATCCTGGTCGAAACCGCGCGCAAGGCCGGCGTGACCTTGCGCGCCGATGCGGCGGTGGTCTCGAGCGAAGGCACCACTGTCACGCTGGCCAATGGCGAGACGGTCAGCGGCGACGTGCTGGTCGGTGCCGACGGCCTCAAGTCCGCGATCCGCGACCGGTTCGAACCGGTCAAGGCGCATTTCACCGGGCATGTCGCCTGGCGCGCGGTGGTGCCGGTCTCCGAGGCGCTGCGCCCGCTGGTCGACTGGCCGGGCATCCATATCGGCCCGGGCAAGATGATCACCCGCTATCCGGTGCGCGGATCGAGCCTGCTCAACATGGTGTTCTTCGCGCGGCAACCGGGCTGGCAGGACGATGGCTGGACCATCCCGGCCGAGCCGGGCGAGCTGCGCGCGCTCTACGCCGATTGGGAACCCGAGGTCCAGGCGATGATCGCGGCGGCCGAAGCGGTTCCGCATTTCCGCTGGGCGCTGAACGCGCGTCAGCCGCTCGAGAGCTGGATCGCCGACGAACGCGTCACGCTGCTCGGCGATGCGGCGCATGCGATGACGCCGTTCCTGGGCCATGGCGCGGCCTGCGCGATCGAGGATGCGGTGGTGCTGGCGCGGGCGATGGCCGCGAGCGGAACGCCCGAAGAGGGACTGCAGCGCTACCAGGCCGCACGGATCGAGCGCACGACCTTCATCCAGGCCGAATCGAACGCCAATGCCGACCGGATGCAGGGCCAGGAGACCGACCTGTTCGGGCTGGGCGAATTGCGCAACGAAGAGACGCTGGGCCTGTTCGACTATGATTGCCGCAGCGTTGCGGTTTAAGGATTGCGGCCATGACCACCCTTCCCCTGCCCTTTGACGGCCATTCGGTCAGCGATTCGACCCGCGCCTTCCTGCAGCGCGACCACCTGCTGTTCATCGACGGCGCCTGGCGCGATGCCAGCGGCGATGGCTGGATGGAGACGCGCGATCCCGCGACCGGGCTGGTCGCGGCGCGCTTTGCGATCGGTGAGGCGGCCGATGTCAACGCCGCGGTGGTCGCCGCGCGCAACGCGTTCGACGGCGGCTGGGCGCGCTCGCAACCCGCCGCTCGCGCTGCGCTGCTGCGCAGGCTTGCCGACCTGATGCAGCGCGACGCGCAGATGCTCGCCGAACTCGAGGTGATCGACAGCGGAATGCCGTTGTTCATCGCCAGCCTGACGGTGAGCAACTGCACCGAGATGCTGCATTATTACGCGGGGCTTGCCGGCACCATTGAGGGCACGACGACCACCCCGCCCGCGCATGTCACGCACGATGCCGAGGCGTTCACCTACACCCTGCGCGAGCCGGTGGGGGTGACCGCGCACATCATCCCGTGGAACGTGCCGCTGTCGATGGCGGTGCTCAAGCTTGCTCCCTCGCTCGCCGCAGGATGCACCGCCATCGTCAAGCCCAGCGAGGAGACCCCGCTCACCGCGCTGGCGCTCGCTGATCTGATCGCGGAGGCCGGGTTTCCCGCAGGCGTGGTCAACATCGTCAACGGCACCGGCGGCACCGTGGGCGCGGCGCTCGCCGGGCATCCCGGGATCGACAAGGTGGCGTTCACCGGATCGACCGCAACCGGGCGGCGGATCGTCGAGGCAGCCTTGGGCAACCTCAAGAAGGTCACGCTCGAACTGGGCGGCAAGTCGCCCGTCGTGGTGATGCCCGATGCCGATCTTGCGCTCGCCATCCCCGGGGTGGCGATGGCGACCTATTTCCTGGGCGGGCAGAACTGCATGGCGGGCACGCGCATCTTTGCGCATGCCGATATCCACGACGCGCTGGTCGAAGGGCTGGTCGCGTTCTCGCAGAGCATGGTGGTCGATCATGGCCTGGCCCCCGGGTGCCAGATCGGCCCGATGGTCTCGCCCGCGCATGGCGCCAAGGTGATGGGCTATATCGCGCGCGGCCTCAGCGAAGGCGCGGTGCTGCGCACCGGCGGCGAGCGGCTCGACCGGCCAGGCAGCTTCATCGCGCCCACCATCTTCACCGGCACCACCCCGGACATGGGGATCGTGCAGGACGAGATCTTCGGCCCGGTGATGGCAGTGCAGAGCTTCGACACGCTTGATATCGATGCCATCGCGGCGATGGCGAACAACTCGCCTTATGGCCTGTCTGGCAGCGTGTGGACGACCTCGCTGTCATCCGCGCACAAGATCGCCGCGCGCATCCGCTCGGGCCATGTCTCGATCAACTGCCATGGCGCGGTGGCGCACAACATCCCGTTCGGCGGCTATGGCCAGTCGGGCTGGGGACGCGAGTTCGGGCGCGAGAGCCTCGACAATTATCTCGAGACCAAGGCGGTCACCGCCAGGCTCTGACAGAGGTCTGACTCAAGCCGCCACCGGTTCCGCCACCGCCTTGTCGAGCGCCTCGCCGATGGTGCGCGCGGTGGACAGCATCTCGGGAAGATAGCTTTCCAGCGCGTTTTCCAGCTTCAGCGCCGAGGCGAAGAACACCAGGGTCATCGCCGCCTCGAACCGGCCCTGCTTGAAGATCGGCACCGCAATCGACGATGTCTTGCCCGGCGTGTGGTTGAAGTAGTTGCGCCCCTGCACCGCATAACCGCGCGCGCGGATGCCTTCGGCGTTCAAGGCCAGTTCGGCTGCCGCCAGATAATTGGGGTCGATGTCCTGGTCCGCGCGCATCCATTTGAGGATCTGCGCGCGCTCGTCGTCATCGGCATAGGCCATGGAAAGCTTGCCCGAGGCGCTGTCGAGCAGGGGCAGCGTGAAGCCCGGATAATATTGCGCGAAGGTGAGCGAGGTGTTGGCGTGGGTCGAATCGCACAGCATCATGTTCTTGCCCACCCGGATCGCGATCGAGACCGGCCAGCCGACCTTGCGGGTGAGATCGACGATCGGCGTGCGCGCAGCTTCCACCAGCACGCCGTCCTGCTGATAGCCGCTCGACAGGCTCTGCACCAGCAGCGTGGGGCGATAGCGCTTGCGCGCGGGCTCCTGCTCGATCAGCCCTTCGTACAGTAAGGTCTGCACGATGCGGTGCGCGGTGGGATAGGGCACGTTGGCGGCGCGCGAGATTTCCATCATCGTCATCGACCGGTTGCGATTGATCGCCTTGAGCGCCGCAATCGCGCGGCTGAACGACTGGATCGGAACACCCTTCATCTGACAGCTCCCTTTCGCTGCGGGCCGCCCTGACCGGGCGCGCCCTCATGCGAATGCTGCTTCAAACTATCCGGATGGTGGCTGTTGATCCAGTTTTATCCGACAGGCGGATATCGACGCCCCCAGATGCCGATGATGGCCGCGCCGGTGAGCGTGAGCAGCGGCGGGATCAGCCCGAAGGCAAGCCCGACGCCCAGCACCGCGCTCTCGCTCTGCGGCAGCCCCGCGACCGCGCGCGCGGCATCGAACCCGAAGGCGGAGAGGACAAGCCCGGTGAGCAAGGTGCCGCCCAGCGCAAAGGCGATCTTGTCCGCGGCGATCCAGGCGGCGGAATACAGCCCCGAATGCTCCGAATCATCGGCCGCGATATCCGCCAGCATCGAAAAGCCGATCACGGTCCAGCCCGAATTGCCGATCGCGGCGGTGAAGGCGAGCAGATAGGCGACCTCGATCGGCTGGTCGGCCAGCGCGAGCCAGACCATGTAGCTCAGCGAATAGATCACCGATCCGGCGATGAACGCGGCGGGCTTGCCGAAGCGCCCCGCGACCCACACCCACATCGGCTGCGCGGCGATGATGCCGACACAGGCGCACACGATGATGATCCCGATCACCTGCAGCGCGTCGGTGCGCCCCGATTGATAGGTCAGGAAATACAGCATGGTCGCATAGCCCATGCCGCTGCCGGTCAATTGCAGGAAGTTGGCGGCAAACAGGCTGGCGAAGCGCCTTTTGGCGAACAGCCCGCCCATCGCGCCCAGCTTCAGCGGCGGCAGCGCGGGCCCGCCACGCGCACCATCCGCGCGATGGCCGATGCCGAAGAACGCGAGCAGCAGCGAGGCAGAGGCGATCACTGAGAGCACCATCGCCATCTGCCGGTATCCGCCCGCGCCGCCGCCGAAATGCTCGACCAAAGCCGGGGCGACCGCGCCCGCGGTCAGCACGCCGACAGCGGTGAACACCAGCCGCCACGCCATCAGCACGGTGCGCTGGCGCTCGTTCGAGGCGAGTTCGCCCGCGATCGCGAGATAGGGGACGGAGAAGGTCGCAAACACCATCATGTACAGGCTGAAGGTCATCACCACCCAGGCGACGCGCAGCGCGTTGCCGTCTTCAGGCACGCGAAACAGGAGGTTGAGCGCCACCGGCGCCAGCACCGCGCCGATCAGCAGCCAGTAGCGCCGCGGCATCCGCGCCTTGAACCGGTCTGACAGCATGCCCGCGGCAAAATCGCTGCCCACGCCAAACACCAGCTTGGGCAGGAAGATCGCCGCGCCCGCCAGCGCGACATCCATCCCCACGACATTGGTCAGGAAGAACAACAGCAGCAGCGAGGGGATATCGCGGAAGATCTGCCCCGCGATCTGCCCCACGCCATAGCCCATCTGCCCGCCGAGCGAGAGCCGGGCTCCAGCGGCGGGCGGGGCATCGGCCGCCAGCGGTTCCGCCTGCGCGGTCACGGACGTGGCGGCATCGGCGGCAGCGTCGGCGCGGCAGGCGGCTGCGGCGGGGTCCAGCCCTGCGGGACCGGCGCGGGCTTCTGCGTCATCTTGTAGTTTTCAAGGCTGGACAGCGACGGCCCGTAATCCTGCGTCGGTGCGGTCAGATAACCCGGATCGATCTTGCGCGCGGCCTCGACCAGATCGGCGGGCAGGTCCTTGATGCCGTTGGTCATGGTGCCGAACGAGGCGAAATAGTTGATGAACCCGGGCGCCTCGCCCATCAGCATCCAGGGCAGCCAGGGGGTGATCCGCGACCAGCTGCCGGTGACGGGAATCGCGGTGAGCTTGCGGTTCTCGATATCGGCCTTGTCCACGAAGAACAGGAAATGTTCGGACACGCGGTTGAACGCGCCTGCCGATTCGCGCGGCCAGTCCCTGGGCTGAAGCGAGGCGGGATAGAACAGGTCGATCCCCGTCTCCAGGATCAGCGTGTTGCCCGGCCCGTCGCTCCAGTTGAGCAGGAACGGCTCGGGCGGGCGGGTATCCTTGTTGAGCCCGCCATAGCTGGGCGGCTGCGGCTTGGTGTCGCGGATGTCGTAGTTGAACGGATCGTTGGCGATCGGCACCACCTTCACCGTCTCGTTCGTATAGGGGTTCTTCCAGCTGTCCATGATCTTGCCGGTTTCCAGATCGCGGTAGAACACCACCTCCTTCAGCACGCGGCGCCAGTTGCCATCGGGCAGGCGCAGCGTGCGGACGACCGAAAAGCCGTCGATCTTGAACAAAGGCTTCACCTTCTCGTTGTCGCGCACGCCATAGACGGTGCCGGTGATGCGGCTGACCTTCTGCCTGGTCGTATCGATCTCGCCATCGATGCGCGCATAGGTATCGCGGTTCCACACCGGATCCTTGAGGTCGATCTTCGAGACGAAGGACGGGGTTTTCGCCGCTGCCGCCACCGCGCTGCCTGCCCATCCTGCGAGCATCAGCCCGCCGACCGCAAGGCCAAGCGTGAGCTGCCTGAAAAGTCCCGAAGCCCGGTATGCCATCATGTCCTCCTGAGGCGCGTCCTGATGGAAACAGATTGATGGCAAAGTTGTGCGCCGCCGCAAGGCTTGTGAACAATTATCCACGCACCGGATAGTCCGCTTATCCTGCGCTTGCCATGCCGGGCATGAATCGGCGAAGCTCGGCAGACCGGACATTGCCCTTGCGTCCGCTCGATGGAGACACGCCTTATGCTCAACTGCTTCCAGCAGGCACACCACGCGATGCTGCCCGTGCCGACGCACGATGAGGCATCGCGCCAGGAGTTCGCCAAGAGCCTCAAGGGCTTCATCCAGTCCGGGCTGCTGCCGGGGCTCGCCCCGGTCTACCAGACCCGCGCGGCAAAGGCGTTCGAGCGCGAGCACGGCCGCAAGCCCGAAGACCGGCGCGACATCCGCGCCGCGATGGTGCCCGATCCCTATTTCCAGCTCTACGCCTCGATCAATCGCATCGCGCAGGAGCTGCTGTGGGAAGCGACCAACCTTTCGGTCGAGCGCGAACTGCCCGATCTGATCGCGAAGGCGAAGGCGCTCAGCGCTTCGAGCAAGGCGCAGCTGGTCATGCCCGAGGGCTTTGTCCCGCCGCGCTATGTCACCGCGCTCGATATCCACTGCATGCCCGGCGGCTATGCCAGCGAGGTGTGCGAGGACGATATCTCGGTGGGCGTGCTCTACGACCGCGGCGTGTTCCTCTATTCGATGGGCTATGGCGGGCCGCATAACGACGACATGGGGCGGTCGGTGTGCAATTATGTCCAGCGGACCATGCCCGAGTTCAAGCCGCGCCGCATCCTCGACATGGGCTGCACCGTCGGCCACTCGACCCTGCCCTACAAGGAATATTTCCCCGATGCCGAAGTGTGGGGGATCGATGTCGGCGGCCCGTGCATCCGCTACGCCCATGCCCGCGCGGCGGCTTTGGGGCACGAGGTCAACTTCGCGCAGATGAATGCGGAAGAGACCAGCTTTCCCGAAGGCCATTTCGATCTCGTCGTCAGCCATATCCTGCTGCACGAGACCAGCGGCAAGGCGATGCCGCGCATCTTCAAGGAAGCGTACCGGCTGCTCGCGCCGGGCGGGCTGATGATCCACGCCGATCTGCCGCCGTTCGACCTGATGGACCCGTTCACCCAGTTCATCCTCGACAACGAGACCTGGTACAACAACGAGCCGTTCTGGGGCGCGATGCGCGACATGGACCAGCTTTCCCTGGCCGAGGCGGCGGGCTTTCCGCCCGGCGAGGCGCGCTTCACCACCGCGCCGATGGCAATCATGGAGTTCATGGGAGCCGGCTATGCGGCGGACGCGACCGAAAGCGTCGCCGATCGCGAATTCACCGCGGGCGAATATGCCCCCGGCGGCGGCTGGGAAGTGCTGATCGCGCAAAAGCCCATCGATCTCGCCGCAGCCGCCTGAACAAAGCCGCCTGAGACAAGGAACAGACCCATGACCCAGACTGCCGACCGCCCGCACGTCATCAAGGACGCCAAGGGCAAGCGCCCGCAATTCTATGCCGAGCCCGGGATCGATCAGCTGATGTCGATGGTGATGGTGCTGGCGGGCGAGGTCTGCATGCTGCGCGACCGGATGGATGCGCAGGAACGCGTCGCCAGGATGCACGGCATCAACCTGGCCGAGGGGATCGATGCGCTGACGCTCGACGATGAGGCGCTGCAGACACGCGAGGCCTATCGTCAGGATTTCCTCGACCGCCTGTTCTACCTGGCGCGCAAGGAGGCGAACGAAGCCACCGCGCAGGAGACCGATGAGGCCTATCGCGCGACGATCGCCGATATCGCGGTGAACTAACGCTGCATCAGCGTCTCGCCGGGGCGCGTGCCGACAGCGGCAACCATGTCTGCGCGCGCGGCAGCGTCGCCTTGGGCCCAGCCTTGCAGCATCAGCAGCGAAAGCGCAGCGGCGCGGTCGAGCTGGGCAAGCTGCCTGGGCCCCGGCAGCTCCGGCCGGCAGATCGCGCCGCCAAAATAATGATCGACCCCGTCCAGCACCAGCCCGAAGCGGTCGCCCCTTGCGGGCGCGGATTCGAACGCGAGCAGATGGCTGGTCCAACCATCGGCGCCGGGCGGGATGTCCGCAGTGCCGGTCTGGATCAGCGCGGGCACCGCCAGCGCGGAATAGCCTTTGGCATCGATCAGCGGAGCCATCGCCCCGGGCGGCGAGAAGGCGAGCACCAGCATCGCGCGCGGATCGCGCAGCGGTCCCGTCACCCCCTCGGGCAGCAGGGGCTCGGCGCCCCCCAGAGCCAGCGCCGCCAGCGCGCCATAGCTGTGCCCGGCGGCGACATACTGCGCATCCTCGATGGTCGCGGTCAGGCCGCGCATATCCTCGATCCGTGCCGCCCAGCCCGCCAGCCCGGCAAAGCTGGCGCGGTCGGGATGGTCGGTCGAATCGACATGCAGCGGCGCGAGCACGCGGTACCCTGCCTGCGTCCAGCGAGCGAACAGCGCCTCGTACTTCCAGGGGGCCGAAGCTGCGCCATGGCCGAAGACAATCGTGCCACGGCACCGCCCCGCAGGATCATAGCGCCAGGTGCGGCACACCCGCGCCGAAGGCAGCGCCACGTCGATGACCACCGGGCCGGACGCGCGGGCCAGCGCGGGAACACGCGCGATCGCGCCGAGCGCGAGGGCAGAGCCGATCAGGCCGCGGCGGGTGAGGCAAGGGGTCATCGGACAATCCCATCATCGCAGCCGGGTTTTGGCCATTTGCCACCCCGGCTTGTCCGCCCTGCGGACAGTGCGCGCATCTTCTGGCGTCGCGAACGATATTGGGCAAGCATGCGGTGACGGGATCGACGAAGGATGCAGCGATGAACAGGACTTTGACCGCAATCGGCGCCCTGGCGGCGCTCGCCAGCAGCATGGCCGGAGCGCAGGCGCCGCAGGCCGCGCCCCCGCCGCCGCCCTTCGACAGCCAGCCGCAACCCACGCCTCCGGATTATGCGACGGACAGCGCCTGGGCGGCGCTTCCCGGCGTGCCCGGACCTGCCGATACGGTGCCGCAGGGGCGCAAGCCGGTCACCGGCAAGCTGCGCGACGTCGACGTGTTCTACGTCCACCCGACGACCTTTCGCACCCCCGACCGCTGGAACGCCGACCTTGCCGATGCAAAGGTCAACGCCTGGACCGACGCCAGCGTGATCGCGCGGCAGGCGGCGGTGTTCAACGCCTGCTGCAACGTCTTTGCCCCGCGCTACCGGCAGGCCTCATTCCTCGCCACGCGCGACCGGTTCATGGAAGGCGATGGCGGCAAGGCCTATGCGCTGGCCTATTCCGATGTGCTCGCCGCCTTCGACCAGTGGCAGGCAAGCCGCAACCAGGGCCGCCCGTTTATCCTGGCAGGCCACAGCCAGGGCGGCGAGATGCTGATGCGGCTGCTCGCCGACCGGATCGACGGCACGCCGCTGCAAAAGCGGATGGTCGCCGCCTATGCGATCGGCATCGATTTTTCGGTCGGCTATTTCGGCACGCGCTATCGCACGCTCAAGCCCTGCGACACGCCGGTGCGCACCGGCTGCGTGCTGGCCTGGAACGCGGTGTCGCCGCAAGCGGACCTCAAGATGCTGGGCGGCTTTGCCGGATCACGGTTCGCGCACATCCATGGCCGCGAGGAGGGCAAGACGCCCTTGTGCATCAACCCGCTGACTTTCGACATGGCGAAACCCGCCGCCAGCCGCGCAGCGTCCAGAGGTGCCATTCCCGGCGAACCCGGCGAGGGGCAGATGCGCGCAGCGATCAGGGGCAAGGTCGCCGCGCGATGCGACAGCGGCTTTCTGGTGGTCGATGCCGATCCCGCGCTCGAACTGCAGCCGCTCCCCGGCGGCAGCCTGCACTATCACGAATACGGGCTGTTCTTTGCCGACATCCAGGCGAACGTCGCCCGGCGGATCAGGGCGCTGCGGCGCTGATCAGGCCTTTGCGTCCCACAACGGCGCGAGCAGCGCGGCCGGGTCCTTGAACACATCCGGCCGCCGCGCTTCGGTCGCTTCCAGCCAGGCCGGCGGCATCGAATCGCGGGTGGCGTTCTGGCGGCCGACGCCGCTGGCGGTCAGATGGCCGGGATGGTCGCCCATCTCCAGCCAGGGCCGCCACGAGACGACATTGGTGTAGCTGACGTTCGAGGTCACGCGGGTGGCACCCGGCCTTTGCAGGTCGCTGGCCTGGGCGTGCATCACCGTGCTGTCGGAATAGCGGAACGGCCTGGCCGCGCCGGGAAAGCTCGCCGCGGAGCGGATGCGCTCGGTCACCCAGACATCGTTGCCGCGCGTCACGATGGGTAGCACCTCGTGCTCGAGCTGCAGCCCCGGCATCTCCTTGGGCAGGTGGAACGATAGGTCCTTGTCGAACCGCGTCGAAGACGGCGCGAAGCCGCCGCTCGGGATCTTGCAGTCCTTGTTGGTATAGGGGTTGCGAAAGGTATCCAGCGCCTTGCCGGTCGCGATGTCGGTGAACCAGGCAAGCTCGAACGTCACCTGCTGGTACGCGCCATCGGCCAGCGCGCGGGTGCGCGAGAAGACCGCGGAGACCACGTTGAACAGCGGCTCCATCCGGTCCTCGACCACGCCGTAATAATTCGCCTGCACCCAGTTGGTGACGAGATCCTCGTCGAGCGCGCCGCGCATCATCAGGAAGGTGCGCTGGCGCCCCGCCATGCTGGTGACATCGAGCGACGACGGCGCAGCGGCCGACGCCGCACGCAACGGCCCGGGCACCGCGAGCGCTGCGCCGGTGGCCATCATTCCGGCAAGGGCTTCACGGCGACGGATCATGGCTTGGGTCCTTGCAGGTGTTGCGGTGAATTGGGACGATGGCAAAAGGGGCGCGCTCCGGTCCGGACCACCCCCCTGTTTGCCTATCAGAACTTCATGCCGGCAGTGATACCGATCCTGCGGCCCTCGCCCAGATAGATTTCCGGGATCGAGAAGGCGGCGGGGAAACCGGCGCGGGGCTGGTTGATCGAGTTCTGGACATAGGCCTTGTCGAACAGGTTGTTGCCCCACAGCGCAATGCTGAACCGGTCGCTTTCCACCGCCAGCCGGGCGTTGACCAGCGTGCGCTCGCCAAAGCTGATCGTGTTGATCAGGTTGTTGAAGGCAGGGCCGGTGTGGTTGACATCGACCCGGCCGCGCAGCGCCCAGTCGTCTGACAGCGGAATGTCGGCGGTGGCATGCACGTTCCACTGCGTCGTCACCGAGCGCTGCGGGCGCAGGCCCTGAAGCGTCGGCACGAACTGCGTGCCGCCATTGGCGGTGGGCACCGCGATGATCGGCGGGCAGCCATTGGCGTTGCCGAAGGTCGCAGGCGTGGTGCCGGTGCGGCACTGCGGAATCTGCGAGCCGTCATAGGCGCCAGGGCGGAACTTGGGGTCCGAATAGATGAAGCTGCCGCCGATCGCGAACATGTCGGTGACATCGAATTCGGCGAGCATTTCAAAGCCCTTGGCGCGCAGCGCGCCGGCATTCTGGACGATGCGCACCGGGTTCACCGCGGTCGGGTTCTGGGTGAACGCCGAGATCTGCGCGTCCTTCCAGTCGACATAGAAGAACGCGCCGTTGATCGTCAGGCGCCGCTCGAACAGCCGGCTCTTGAAGCCTGCTTCATAGGTCCAGTTGGTTTCTTCCTCATAGGGCACTTCGCTCGCCAGGATGCCGGTCGCGCTGACCGGGTTGGCGGTGTTGAACCCGCCCGAGCGCACGCCCTTCGCGGCAGAGGCATAGAGCAGGATGTCCTCGGCCGGGCGATAGTCCAGCGTGAAGCGCGGGGTGAAGCTGTTGAAGGTGCGCTTGAACCGCGGGCCGGCGGTCGGGAATGTCCCGGCGGCCGGAATGGTGGTGCCGTTGATCGGCTGGTTCACCCGGGGCGCGGAGGTGGGGTTCAGGATCGAGAAGACCTGCGCCTCCTTCACGTCCGAATTGTAGCGGCCTTCGGCGTTGAAGCGGAAATCGCCGATCTCGTAACCGAGCGCGCCGAAGATCGAGAAGGTCTTGGTGCTCGCGGACGAATAGTTGCCGAACACCTGGCTGGTGTTGCTGTCGGGGACGAGGAACAGGTTGCCGGTAAAGTCATAGGGGCCGACGCCGGTGGCTGCGGGCGTGGTGAGCTGCGACACCTGGATCAGCCGCTCGTTCGCCGCCAGACCGGCTCCGTCCGCGCCCAGGCCGCCAGCGGCGAGCGGGATGCGCGAGTTGAAGTAATAGCCGCCGACGATCCACTGGAAGGGCGATTCATTGTCCGACTGGATGCGGATTTCCTGGCTGAAGGTGCGCACCCGCTCGACCGTGCCGATCGAGAAATTGACCCGGGTCAGCCGCGAATAGGGCGCAGCGAGAAAATTGGTGCCGCAGCTGGCGTTGGTGGCGTTGCCCAGCGTGCAGACGCCAAACTGCGTCCCGCCTGAGGTCAGGTCGTAATCGCTGGTGCCGCGGTTGTCTGCCCAGGTCAGGCCGGTGATGCTGGTCGCCTTGACGCCGGCGATGCGGCCTTCGAGCGTCAGCGAGACCTGCGTGTTCTTGGCGACCGTATCCTTGAGCCCGGGCGAGACATCGCTGACCTTCTGCGGTGCCAGTTCGCCGCAGAACAGCAAAGGCAGACCGGTTGCGGCATTGACGTTGCCGCAGTTGAGGTTGCGGATCGGCAGGCCGTACACCGGCGACACTTCCGCTTCGGAATGGGTGTAGAAACCCGACAGCAGCGCGCGGAAATTCTCGCTCGGCTTGAACTCGAGCGCGCCGGTGACGGCATATTTCTCGAACCCGCCCAGATTGTCGCCGCGCGCAGCCGCGTTGGTGCCAAAGCCGTCATAAGTGACGTAGCCGCCCGCGATGCGCGCCTTGAGCGTGTCCGAGATCGGCAGCGAGATCGCGCCGCGGATGCGGTAATCCTCGTCGATGCCTGCGGTCACCTGCAGGCTGCCCGAAAGGTCATCGGTCGGCTTGCCGGTGCTGATCGCCATCGCGCCGGCAAAGGTCGAGCGGCCGAACAGCGCGCTCTGCGGACCCTTGGCGATTTCGATCTGGCCGACATCGAGCACCGAGATCATGTCGATGGTGTTGCGGCTGGTCTGGTAGATGCCGTCGATGAACACGCCGACATTGGCCTCGACATTGAGGTCGTTGGCGGTGTTGCCCGGCGCCAGGCCGCGGATGTAGATCGTCTGGGTGTTGCCGCCCGCGATGCTGTTCATCACGATGCCCGGCGTCGAATTGCCCAGGTCCGCCAGCGTCTGGATGTTGCGCTCTGCCAGATCCTCGGCCGAATAGGCGTTGATCGAGATCGGAACCGACTGGATGTCCTCGTCGCGCCTGCGCGCGGTGACGACGATCTCGGAGCGGTCGCCATCGTCCTCTGCCACGGTCTCCTGCGCGGCAAGCGGGGCGGCGGCGGTGATGCTGCCCAGGGCAACGCCAGTGAACAGAACCGAACGGGCAAAGCCCGAAGCACGCAAAGCCTTCATGATTTCATATCCCCCAAATGTGACACCTGGCCGGGTGACTTTCCCTTTTTTCCGTCTTGCGCCGCGCCATGGCGCCCGGATCGAATATCGCTGCCCGTCTCGTTGCGAGGACCGGCTTGCTCCTGACAGGGCGATGAGCGCATGAACCCCTCCATTCATGCAAATCCACCTCGGCCAACTATCCGCCTGTCGGTCAATAGCCGCCGCCTTCTGCGCGGGTAAGACCGCATGGCGGATATTCGCGCACGCCGCGAGGGGTGGCATCGTATCTCCGATGCATCGCACAGGCACAGCTGATCCCAGGAAAGGACCACCTTGATGGCCAACCCCGTTTTGCGCACCAGGCTCGATTCCGGCACCTTTTTCGTCGTGCCGGGTATCCAGGACATGATCGCCGCCGTGGTGGCCAACAAGGTCGGGTTCGATCTGGTCTATGGCACCGGATACTGGCTCACCGCCTCTGCGCACGGCCTGCCCGATGCGGGGATCGTCACCTATACCGAGATGCGCGAACGCATGGCGACGCTGGTGCGCACCAGCAACGCTGCGGTGATCGCCGATGGCGACACCGGCTATGGCGGGCTGCTCAACGTCCACCACACGGTGCGCGGCTATGAAGCCGCGGGTGTCACCGCGATCCAGATCGAGGATCAGGAATTTCCCAAGAAATGCGGCCACACCCCCTTTCGCCGGGTGATCCCGGTCGAGGAGATGGTCGAGAAGATCAAGGTTGCCTGCGCCGCACGCGAGGACAAGCGCAACTTCCTGGTCATCGCGCGCACCGACGCGCGGCAGAGCGAGGGGTTCGACGGCGCGATGCGGCGGATCGGGGCCTATGCCAGGGCCGGCGCGGACGTGCTGTTCCCCGAGGCGCTGGAGAGCGAGGAAGAGATGGCGCGCGCCTGCGCCGCGTTCGATCTGCCGATGATGGCGAACATGTCGAACGGCGGATCGAGCCCGGTGCCGGTGGCCGATGTGCTGGCACAGATCGGCTATGCCTTTGCGATCTATCCCTCGCTGACCTCGCTCGCGGCGGCCGCCGCCATGGAAAAGGCGCTGGTCGATTTGAAGACGCAAGGCATCGGCCAGCCCGACGGACTGTTCAGCTTCAGCGAATTCTGCTCGCTGATCGGGTTCGAGGATGTATGGGCGTTCGAACGCCAATGGGGCAGGCGCGCGGACTGAGCCCGGTCACCCTGCCGGCGGGTAAAGCCAGGGTTGCTCGCCGCGCTGGCGCTGCTCGAACGCATCGATCAGCGCACCGTGGCGCGCCAGGATGGCGGATGTTTCGTCCCAGCCGTTGAGCAGCGCCTGGCGCTGGGGTTCGGGGATGGCAAAGCCGATGACCGGCGTATCGCCCGCCTGCAGCGTGCAGGCGTGCAGATCGATCGTGAAGGTCGCGCCCGCGTCCGCCGCGCGGTGCAGCGCCGCGACCTGGGCCGCATCCAGCGTCACCGGCAGCACCCCGTTGCGGATGCAGTTGCCCGCGAAGATCTCGCCGAAGCTCGCCGCGATGATGCAGCGCACGCCGCAGCCAAGCAGCGCCCAGACCGCCTGCTCGCGGCTCGACCCGCAGCCGAAATTCGCGCCCGCGACCAGCACCGGCGCGCCGCCGGGCCTGAACGCGCGATCGGCAAAGGCGTAGTCGTCCAGCCCCTCGCGCGCGGTGATCGTCAGGAACCGGGCAGGATAGATGACGTCGGTATCGACATTGTCCTCGGCCAGGCTCGCGGCCGATCCGGTCAGGCGGGTGAAGGGGTGCATCGCCTCAGTCCGCCCCGGCCATCAGCGCGCGGACATCGGCGATCCGCCCGGTGACGGCCGCGGCAACCGCGCTCGCCGGGCTCATCAGATGGGTGCGCCCGCCCTGCCCTTGGCGCCCCTCGAAATTGCGGTTGCTGGTCGAGGCGCAGCGCTCGCCGGGAGCGAGACGGTCGTCGTTCATCGCCACGCACATCGAGCACCCCGCATCACGCCATTCGAACCCGGCGGCGCAAAAGATATCGGCCAGCCCTTCGGCTTCGGCCTGGCGCCGGGTGGCTGCCGACCCCGGCACCACCATCGCGCGCACGCCGCTTGCGACCCTGCGCCCCGATGCAACCTGTGCTGCCATGCGCAAGTCCTCGATCCGCGCATTGGTGCACGATCCGATGAACACGCGGCCTATGGCAATGTCGGTCAGCGCCATGCCCGGCGTCAGATCCATATAGCCAAGCGCGCGGCGGATCTGCGCCTGCAGCTGCGGCTCGGCGTCGTCAGGATCGGGGACATCGCCGGTCACCGGCGCACCCTGATCGGGGCTGGTGCCCCATGTGACATGCGGCGCCAGCGCCGAGACATCCATCGTCACCTCCCGGTCATACGCCGCATCTCGATCGCTCGGCAGCGTCCGCCAGAAGGCGACCGCGCGGTGCCAGTCGGCGCCCTGCGGCGCTCCGGCGCGGCCCTTAAGATAGGCAAAGGTCGTGGCATCGGGCGCGATCAGCCCGATCCGGCTCCCCGCCTCGATCGTCATGTTGCACAACGTCATCCGCCCCGCCATGTCGAGCGCGTCGATGGTGGGGCCTGCATATTCCACCGCAAAGCCCCGCGCGCCCTGCGCGCCGATCTGCGCGATCAGCGCGAGCGCGATATCCTTGGCCGAGGTCCAGGCGGGCAGCGTGCCCTGCAGTTCCACCCGCATCGTCGCCGCGCGCTTCTGCACCAGGCATTGCGTGGCCATCACGGTGCCGCATTCGCTCGCGCCGATCCCGAAGGCGAGCGCGCCGAATGCGCCATGCGTGGTGGTGTGGCTGTCGCCGCAGACCAGAGTGATCCCGGGCAGGGTAAAGCCCTGTTCAGGCCCGATCACGTGCACGATGCCGTGCCCCGCACCATCCAGCCGATGATAGCGCACGCCAAAATCGGACGCGTTGGCCTCCAGCTCGGCGATCTGGGCTGCGGCCACCGGATCGGCGCCCGGATGCCCGCCGAGGCTTCGGGCCCGGGTCGGCACCGCATGGTCGGCGACCGCGAGGTGCGTTGCGGGTCGCCTGAGCCGCCGTCCCGCGTCGGCCAGTGCGCGAAACGCCTGCGGGCTGCTGACCTCGTGCACCAGCTGCCGGTCGATATAGATGAGGTCTTCGCCGCCTTCCCCTGCGCGCACGAGATGGCTGTCCCAGAGCTTGGCGTAAAGCGTGCGGCCCATTGGGTCAGGCCGGAATAGCGATCAAGGGACCGGCTTTTTGAGATAGGCGATCAACGCCTTGCGGTCCGCGGGCTTGGGCAGGCCGGCAAAGGCCATCGAGGTGCCGGGCACCACCGTCTGCGGCCGCTGCAGCCAGGCATCGAGCGTGGCCTCGTTCCACACCGCCGCGGACGAGCGCATCGCGGGCGAATAGCCAAAGCCCTTCACCGCGCCCGCCTTGCGCCCGACGATGCCCTGCAGATGCGGACCAACCTTGGCCGGCGCGGATGCGGTCACGGCATGGCAGGCCGAACAGCGCAGAAACAGACGCTTGCCCAGCGCCGCCTCGCTTGCCGCCGGCGCGGCCACTGCCGCGGGCGCTTGGGTCAGCGGCACCAATGCTGCAAGCGCAACTGCGAAAAGGGCGGGGACGGCAGCTTTCATGAACACCTCGGCTTGACGGATCGGGTCATTGAATGCTGCCTTGCTCGCAGCACCCGGGCAAGAGGGCACCCGCGCCGACCGGGATGACCGATAGTCGGATATGGCCCGGGCCGCGAATCGCGCGTCCGCCGCATGTCAGGCTGCAATGTTGCTGCGCGGGTCTGTCGGTATCCAGATGTTGCGCCGCGACTGCCGCATGAAATGCGCCGCATTTCGCCTCAGGCGCAAGCTGCGCCGCAGAGACGGGGATTCGGCCGTGATATCTCGAGATAGACAGAGAGTTTTGGATGCCCCCCAAGGATTCGAACCTTGATTAACGGAGTCAGAGTCCGTGGTCTTACCATTAGACGAAGGGGCAATGGAGCGCCCGCCATTAAGCGTCTCGGCAAAGAGGGTCAAGACCCAAAAAGGGGCAGCATGGGCGCCGTGCTTGCGCTGAAGCGCCATATTGGCTAGCCTTGGCCCCAAGTACCGGCGATGCGCGGGCATATTGGCCGCGCGGGCAGGACCGGATGAGAAAAAAGAGCAACTTGGCATGGTGGAGCGATCGACACCGTTGCCGCAGGCTGAACCGTTGGCACCGCACCCTGACGATCCAGGGGCAGCCTCGGGCGAACTGGCGAAACCCGCCATCGGTGGCCGGAATGCGGCAAGACAGCGCAGCACGAAACAGGCCGGTCATGGCCCGGGCAACGCCACACACGGCCGCATGGCGGACCGCAGCAACTGGAACGCGCGCCGCGCCTATGCGGCGATCGACCTTGGCACCAACAATTGCAGACTGCTGATCGCCAAGCCGGCGGCGGACGGTTTTGTCGTCGTCGATGCGTTCTCGCGCGTCGTGCGGCTGGGTGAGGGCCTCGGCCAGACCGGACGGCTGAGCGATGCGGCGATGGACCGTGCGGTCGCAGCTTTGTCGATCTGCGCCGACAAATTGCGCCGCCGCCACGTCGCGCTGGCGCGCTCGGTCGCGACCGAAGCATGCCGCAAGGCGAGCAACGGCCCCGATTTCATCGAACGCGTGCGCCGCGAAACCGGTATCGTGCTCGACATCATCACCGCCGAGGAAGAGGCGCGGCTGGCGGTGCTGGGCTGCCATATCCTGCTCGAGCCCGGCGACGGCCCCGCGCTGATCTTCGACATCGGCGGCGGATCGACCGAACTGGTGCTGGTCGACAGCTCGGGCCCGGTACCCGACATCCTCGACTGGATGAGCGTGCCCTGGGGCGTGGTGACGCTGACCGAGAGCGAATCGTTCGACCCCGATGATGCACAGGCCCGCGATGCGGCGTATCGCCGGATGCGCGCGCGCGTGGTGGAGAGCTTTGCCCCCTTCGCCCGGCGCCTGCCGCAGCTGGCGGACGACGACCGGCGGCTGCTGGGCACCAGCGGCACGGTGACGACGCTCGCCAGCCTGCATCTCGACCTGCCCTGCTACAACCGCGATGCAATCGATGGCCTGATCGTGCCGTCCGAATCGATGCGCGCGATCAGCGCCCGGCTTGCAGGGCTGAGCCTGCAGCAGCGCCGCGAACTGCCGTGCATCGGCAAGGAGCGCGCCGATCTGGTGGTGGCGGGCTGCGCGATCCTCGAATCGATTCTCGACATCTGGCCCGCGGTACGGCTGGGCGTGGCCGACCGCGGCATCCGCGAGGGCATATTGCGCGCGCTGATGGGCCGCGATGCTCCACTTGCATCCACCACTGCAACCCAACCCCATCACGGACAGAAGACATGAGCGGCAGCGACAGCAAGGACGGCGGCGGCAAGGGCGGCGGAAGCAAGGACGGCAGCGGACCCGGCGGCAGCAAGAAGGTGCCCGGCTCAAGCGCCCGCAAGCCCACTGGGCGCTATGGCGATGCGCTGCACCAGCGGGTGAAGACCGCCAAGGGGCGCACCGCCTCGTCCAACCGCTGGCTCTCGCGCCAGCTCAACGACCCTTATGTGCGCAAGGCCAAGGCCGACGGCTATCGCAGCCGCGCAGCGTACAAATTGGTCGAGCTGGACGAAAAGTTCTCGCTGGTGCGCAAGGCGCGGCACATCATCGATCTGGGGATTGCGCCGGGCGGCTGGGCGCAGCTGATCCGTCGGATCAACCCCAAGGCCGCCGTGGTGGGGATCGATCTGCTTCCGGTCGACCCGATCGAGGGCGTCACCATCTTCGAGATGGATTTCATGGCGGACCACGCGCCCGACACCCTCATCGAGGCGCTGGGCGCGCAGCCCGACCTTGTCTTGTCCGACATGGCCGCCAACACCGTGGGGCACAAGCAGACCGACCATCTGCGCACCATGGGCCTGGTCGAAGCCGCGGCGCATTTTGCGGTCGATAACCTCGCAGAAGGCGGCGCGTTCGTCGCCAAGGTGCTGGCGGGCGGCACCGACAACGAGCTTCTCGCCTTGCTCAAGCAGCACTTCAAGTCGGTCAAGCATGCCAAGCCGCCTGCCAGCCGCAAGGCCAGCAGCGAATGGTACGTCATCGCGCAGGGCCGCAAGCCACGCGCGGCGCAGGCGGCTGCCGAGGACGAATAGCGACGGGGGACCGGCGCAGAACGCGCTGGACCGCACCCATGCGATGTGGTTGATCGGGCTGCTCTCGTTCCCAGACTCGGCCGCGGTCCACAGGCCGAGACTTTCCGTCACTCCAGGAAGGTCCGCCGTGATCAATCGCAACCTTGTGGTGTTGGCCTCGATCGTGTTCATCGACATGGCCGGCATCGGGCTCATCGTTCCGGTGATGCCCTCGCTGATTCAAGAGCTCACCGGCGAAGGCATCGACCGGGCCGCGATGCTGGGCGGCTGGCTGCTGTTCGCCTATGCCGCGATGCAGTTCCTGTTCGCCCCGGTCATCGGCGGCCTCAGCGACCGGTTCGGCAGACGGCCCGTATTGCTTGCGACCCTTGCGCTGCTGGGCGTCGATTACGCGCTGATGGCCGCCGCGCCCGATATCACCTGGCTGTTCGTCGGACGGCTGGTGTCGGGGATCATGGGGGCAAGCTATGCCGCGGCCAACAGCTGCATTGCCGACAGCATCGCGCCCGAACGCCGCGGCGCCGCCTTCGGGATGTTGGGGGGCGCAGGCGCTGCAGGCTTCGTGCTGGGCCCGGCGATCGGCGGGCTGATCGGCCAGTTCGGCGATCGGCTGCCGTTCATCGCGGCGGCTGTGCTGTGCCTGATCGGGGTGGTTTTCGGGCTGTTGCGCTTCGAGGAGACACTCGATCCCGCGCAGCGCCGGCGGTTCGATCCCTTCCGCTCCAACCCGCTGGGCACGCTGGTGCGCATGGCGCGGATCCCGCTGGTCATCGGATGCCTAGGTGCGATTTTCCTGATGCAGCTGGCCAGCCAGTCGCAGCTGTCGGTCTGGGCCTATTACGGCACGCTCAAGTTCGGCTGGACGCCCGCGATCACGGGGATGACCGTGGCGCTGTTCGGGATATTGCTGGTGCTCACCCAGGGCGTGCTCTCGGGCCGGATGATCGCGCGCTTCGGCCCGGTGCGGACTGCCACGGTGAGCCTCAGCTTTGCGGTGCCCTCGTTTCTCATCCTGGCCTTTGCGCCGAGCACGCCGGTGGTCATCCTGGGAATGGTCATCGGCTGCGTTCCGGGCATGTGCTTTCCGGCCATGCAGCAGCTGATGAGCCCGCGCGTGGCCGAGGATGCGCAGGGCGAATTGCAGGGCGCGATCGCCAGCGTGATCAGCCTCACGGCGATCATCGGCCCGCCGATGATGACCGGGGTGTTCGCCGCTTATGCCGATGATCGCGGATTGCTGTTTCCCGGTGCGCCCTTCGTGCTTGCCGCAGGATTGATGGCGGGCGCGGTGGCCGTGCTGGTGGTCACGCTGGCGCGCCATGGCCGGGGCGAGGCGTCACGCTAGGCCAGAACGAAAAAGCCCCGCCTGCGCGTGCAGACGGGGCCCTTTGTCAGATCGTGGCTGGGGTCAGAAGCGCGTGCGCAGCGTGACGCCATAGGTGCGAGGCTCGGCAAGGAATGCCGAGAAGATCTGGCGACCACCGGGGAACTGCGGATCGACGAACGGGGCTGCGGTACCGCCAGCCTGGAACGGGCTGTTGAACGCGACCTGGGTGAAGTCTTCGTTGAACAGGTTCTGTGCCCACAGTTCGAGCGCCCACTTCTGATCGGGTCCGCGCAGGCCGACACGGGCGTTGACCACCACGAAGCTGGGCTGTTCCTTCTGCGGGAACAGATCCGATCCGGTGTTGAAGCCCTCGGTGACGCGGGTGTCGACATAGACCAGGCCCGACAGGCCGCTGTCGCCGATATCCGGGGTCCAGGCCATCGAGCCGGTCAGCGTCAGCTCGGGCGCGTTCGACAGGTTGTCGCCGGGCAGCAGGCGCAGCGCCGGATCCAGCGCAGCACCGGTCTTGTTGCCGACCAGGTTGTTGCGATACTTGGTCTGAGCATAGGTCACGCCGCCGTTGACGGTGAAGTTGCGTGCCGGGTTGATCGAGGCTTCGAGTTCGACGCCCTGTGCGACCACGCCATAGGTCGTGTCGCCGGGAGCGCACGCGCCAGTGGTCGCGGCGTTGGCGTTGAAGTTCGCGCCCTGGGGCGACAAGTTCTGGTCACGATCCGCACCGTTGAGGTTGGCCGAGCAGCCATTGACGGTCTGCACCAGGAAGACGGTGCCGTTGAAGGTGTTGAGCTGGAAGTTCTCGAACTGCTGGCGGAACAGCGCCAGGTTCACGGTCAGCGGACCGCTCGAATACTTCATGCCCAGTTCGAAGGCATCGACGATTTCCTGGTCGAACTGCAGGTTGCGCACCAGCGCCTGCGCACCGCCGACCGATGCGAAGGTGGTGGTGGGAACCTGGCCCAGCGGCGCGACGATCGGGCCCTTGAGCGCCGAGCGGTCGAGGTTGAAGCCGCCGGCCTTGTAGCCGCGCGAGGCGCTGCCGTAGAGCAGCAGATCGTCGGTGACCTTCCACGACAGCACTGCGGTACCGGTGAACTCGTTCTCGCTGCGACGATCGTTGATCGACACGCCGTTGAGTTCCGCGGTCGAATTGCCCTGGCACGACAGGCCGATGATGCCGCCTGCCACCGCAGCGAGTGCCGGGTTGGTGAGGAAGCCGGTCAGCGCGGCCTGGTTCTGGACGCACGCGGTGTTGTCGTTGCTGAAGGTCGCGTTGAAGCGCTTGCGCTCGTTGGTGTAGCGCAGGCCCAGCGTCAGATCGAGCCGGTCGGTGATGTGCACGATGTTGTGCGTGAAGAACGCATAGTTGCGGCTGTTCTGGAAATAGCGATCGCTGATCGAACCGCGATCGTTGATGCTGTCGAGCCGATCGAGCGCTCCGAAGATGATCGGCGAGGCCGCGCCGAACAGCGCGGGGCGGGCACCGACGCAACCGGGCGAGGTCGGCGAGTACAGGCCTGCCAGACCGCCACCCGAGATCAGGCGGCAGCTCGCGAAGCGGCCGTACTGGTTGCCGAAGCGCAGATTGTCGCGGACGGTGAGGTCTTCATCGGCATAATAGGCACCGACCAGCCAGTCGAGCTTGCCATCGAATGCCTCGCCCTGCAGCCGCAGTTCCTGGGTGAAGGTCTTGAACTGGCGGAACTGGGCGTCTTCGTCGTCCGAGCGATACAGGATGTCGACCGCGCTGTAGTCGATGTCGCCGGCCTGGCTGTTCTTGTATTCGCGGTAACCGGTGATCGAGGTCAGTGATGCGCCGCCCATGTCCCAGTTGACCTCGAGCGAGATACCGCCGTCCTTGGTGCTGCCGTTGTAGTTGCGACCGCGGGTGACGTTGGTCTGGCGGCTGAACGGGTTGTTGAACGAGTTGAGCGGCTGGCCCAGATCGCGCAGCACGTTGATGATGTTGTTGCCATTGGCCTGGAGCGGCGTCAGCGGCGCCGACGGGTTGTTGAGGTCACCAATCAGCGGGTTGAAGTCCCGGCCGAGATAGACCGCGCCGCAGCAGCGTTCGTCACGGTTGGTATAGTCCATGATCAGCCGGAACGACACTTCGTCGGTGGGCTCCCACAGCAGCTGTCCCTTGACGAAATAGCGGTTGCGGTTGTTCAGATCGATGTTGTTGGTGACGTCCTGCAGAAAGCCGTCGCGCTTTTCGAACACACCGTCGATGCGCGCCGCCAGATCCTGCGTGATCGGGCCGGTGAGGCCCGCCTGCAGACGGATGTTGTCGAAATTGCCGTAGGTCGCCTCGCCGAAGCCGCCGAATTCGAATTCGGGCTTCTTGGAATAGATCGAGATGATACCGGCAGATGCGTTGCGGCCGAACAGCGTGCCCTGGGGTCCGCGCAGGACCTCGACCCGCTCGATCTCGCCCAGTTCGTTGAGGCCGATGCCCGAACGCGAACGGTAGACGCCGTCGATGAACACCGCGACCGAGCTTTCAAGGCCCGGGTTGTCGCCGACGGTGCCGATACCGCGGATACGCGCCGATCCGTTCGCTTCGTTGCCGGTCGAGGACACGAGCAGCGAGGGGACGACCTGGTTGAGCTGGCGGATGTCGTTGGCGCCGGTGTTTTCGAGCGTTTCGGCATTGACCGCCGACACCGCGACCGGAACATCGGAGAGCAGCTGCTCGCGACCCTGGGCGACGACGACGATGGTGTTGCTGTCGTTGATGCCGTCTTCGCCCGTGGCTTCCTGAGCGAGGGCCGGGCTGGCCATGGCGACAAGGCCGGCGGAAAGCATGAGGGACACACGGCTGGTGGTGCCGAAACGCTTGGGCATATCTCTCTCCTGATTTGGTTCAGCGTGACGGCTATTTTGCCGCCTTGACGCTTACGGTAGACCAAATCGGCCCCAAATCCAGCATTTGCGCGGGTCTCCCGCAAAAATGCAGCCGATTGTCGCAAAAACGCAACACACGGCCAGGGCCCGCGTCAGGCGCGCAAATCTGCGGTTTTTTGAAGATAAAACGCCAGGGCCTTGCTTTCCGTAGCGACAACCGCCTGAGGGGCCTCGCCCATTACCCCCAATATGGCCGGATCGCCTGCATCCATTCCCCCCGTCAGCGATCCGAAGGCGGGCAGGATCAAGCGCTCGGCGCAGCGCACGAAGCACGGCCGCGACACCATCCGGCCGCGCAGCCGCACCCTCAGGCGCGGGTGAAAATGCCCCGAAAGCTCGGGCACGCTGCGGCTTGATTCGGCGCGGTGGCGCAACGCGAGCCCGCCCAGCACCGCCTCGTCGACCACCTGCCCGCCAAAGCCCGCGTCCAGTGCGCTGTCGTGGTTGCCGGTGATCCAGTGGACCGCGATCCGGCGCGACAGGCTCTCGAGCCGCTCGGCCAGCCGGACATCCAGCCGCTGCGCGCCGCGGCTGTCGTGGAAGTTGTCGCCCAGGCACCACAGGCTCGTCGCGCCGCATGCAGCGATCGCAGCTTCCAGCCGGTCGAGCGTTGCGGCGCTGTCATAGGGCGGCAGCATCTGCCCCGATGCCGCATACCAGCTCGCCTTTTCGAAATGCAGGTCGGCGACGAACAGCGCGGACTGCGCCGGCCAGTACAGGCCTGCGCGGTCGACGATCGTGAAGTGCTGTCCGGCGAACGAAAGGGGAACCATGGACGCTGCCATGCCGCAGTCCGCCCCCCCATGCAAGCCTCAGCATTGGCATCGGGCTGCAGGGTGGCTTATGGGCGGGGCATGACCCAATCAGACGACTATCCGATCACCGTTGCCGCGCTCTATCATTTCGCGCGGATCGAGGACCCCGCCGCCGTCCGGCCCCCGGTCGAGGCGCTGTGCGCGCAGCATGGCCTGTGCGGCACGCTGCTGCTCGCGCGCGAAGGGGTGAACGGCACGATCGCGGGATCGGCACAGGGCGTTGCCGCGGCGATCGACCATATCCGCAGCCTTCCCGGCTTTGCCGATATCGAGGTCAAATATTCGGGCGCGCGCTCTGCCCCCTTCCGCCGGATGAAGGTGCGGCTGAAGCGCGAGATCGTCACCATGGGCGTGCCCGACATCGATCCGGTGCACGGCCAGGGGGCCTATGTCGACCCTTCCGACTGGAACGCGCTGATCAGCGATCCCGACACGGTGGTGATCGATACCCGCAACAGCTTCGAGGTCGAACAGGGCAGCTTTGCCCATGCGATCGATCCGGGGACCGAGCGGTTCAGCGAGTTCCCCGCCTGGTTCGACGATCAGGCCGCCGCCCTGCAGGCGTCGGGCAAGAAGATCGCGATGTTCTGCACCGGCGGCATCCGCTGCGAGAAGGCCACCGCCTATGTCCGCGCGAAAGGGTTCGACGAGGTCTATCACCTCAAGGGCGGCATCCTCAAATATCTCGAGGAGGTGCCCGCCGAGGAGTCGCTGTTTTCCGGCGGCTGCTTCGTGTTCGACGAGCGCGTGGCGCTGGGCCAGGGCCTTATGGTGCTGGGCGATCCGGTCGAGCCCGAAATGGTCGATCGCCAGCGCAAGCCGCGCAAGCGGGGCGTGGCCGACGTTAAAATTTAACCGTCACCCCCGCGCACGCGGGGGTCCCGCTTATGCGCCGCCACCGCGCCCAAGCGGGATTCCCGCCTTCGCGGGAATGACGAGGAATTATCGCGAACTGTTCGTCCGGAAGGTGCTGCGGACCAGACGACCGACGAGGCCTGAAAGGCTGCGATAATTCGCCAGCGCATAGGTCGAGGCGCCGGTCAGTTCGCGCGACAGCCGGCGGTGCGCCTCGGGCAGCGCGTGATAGGGCACGCCGGGCAGCAGATGGTGCAGCGCATGATAGCGCAGGCCGACAGGGGCCCACAGTTCGGGCAGCAGGCCGGGCGGGGGCACGTTGACGCTGTCGAGATACTGCGCGGTGACGCTCATCACCTGCTCCTCGTTCTCCCACAGATGCGCGACCAGGGTCCGGACCTGGTTGAGCACCATCGTGCCCGATGCGATGGCCAGGCCGATCAGAAAGACGCGCAACGGGATCGTCCCGGTCGCGACCAGCGCGATCAGGCTCATCGCCCAGACGCTGGCGAGCGTCTCGAGCACCAGCCACTGGCGGCGCGCAGGACCGTCCGGCATCACGCGGCGGAACGCAGGGTTGATCACCAGCCCCGAATAGCGCTCGACGACGATGCGGCGCAGCGGCGGGATCAGCGCGGACAAGGGCGAAAGCACGCCATAGCGGATGATCAGCCCGACAGGACCGAGCGCGGCCACCGCGACGAACAGCGGCACCGTCCACGGCTTCATCAGCGCGAGCGGCAGATATTCGGGGTCCTTGGCGGTGCCATAGCGCAGCCGCTGGTGGTGCAGGTTGTGCACGCCTTCATACATGAAGCTGGGGATCAGCAGCGGAATGCCGACAAGCGCATTCCACCCGGCATTGAAGCCGGGCACCGCATCGGGCCGCAAATGGGTCAGTTCGTGGATGAAGCTGCCCGCGCGGTACAGCGCGAGCACCGCGACCAGCCCGCATAGCACCGCGAGCGCGGTCGAATCCGCCAGGATCGCGCCTGCCAGGCCGCCATAGCCGATCGCGACCGAGGCCAGCAGATCGGTCCAGTAGATCGCCGGACGCGCGGCGTTGAGATCGCGCGTCAGGCTCGCCGCCGCGCGGATCATCGCCATGTCGTCGGGCACCTGGCCGACGACGCGCGCGCTGGTCGTACCCTGCGATGCAGAGGCGTCAGGGCCGGTCAATGGAAAGCTGCTTGCCATAAAAATCCTGCTTGTGAGTGCCTGCTTAAGCCAGACCAAGATGGCAGCAACATGGCAACATCTGGCCCGCATGTCCTTGACACAGATCATGGCCGGGCGACAAAGAACGCTTCGCACATGGCCGGACCCCGATGAGGTCGCGGCCCGGACAAGGAAACGGCGTTGACGAACCCAGGTGAAATAAGGGTCAGCCCGGTCAATGACAAGGCGGGGCTCAAGGCATTCATCGAAATTGCCTATACGCTGAACGCGTCGGACCCGGCCTGGGTGCCGCCGCTGCGCACCGAAATGCGCGAGATGTTCGATCCGGCCAAGAACCCTTTCTATGGCCACGCCACCGTCCAGCCGATGATCGCGCTGCGCGGCGGCAAGGTGGTCGGGCGGATCTCGGCGCATATCGATCATCTCGCGCTCGGTCAGCCGGTCAGTCAGGGCATGGGGCCGGGCACGGGCAATTTCGGGATGTTCGAGGCTGCCGACGAACAGGTCGCGCGCGCGCTGCTGACAGCGGCGGAAGCGTGGCTGCGCGACCAGGGGATGACCCGCGCGCTGGGGCCGCTCAGCCTGTCGATCTGGGACGAGCCCGGTCTGTTGACCGCTGGCTTCGAGACACCGCCGATGGTGATGATGGGACACCACAACCGCGCCTATCGCGGCTGGATCGAGGCGATGGGCTATTCCCCAGCCAAGAAGCTGCTGACCTATGAGCTGCCGATCGTCGACGGGTTTTCGCCGCTGATCCAGCGGATCGTCGCATCGGGCCACCGCAACGATCGCATCCACATCCGCAAGGTCGACAAGAGCCGGTTCGACGAGGAGGCGGCGATCATCCTGGAGATCCTCAACGAGGCTTGGGGCAACAACTGGGGGTTCGTGCCGATCACCGATGCGGAGATCGCGTATATCGGCAAGAAACTGCGCCCGCTGGTCCGCGAGGACCTGATCATGATCGCCGAATATGACGGGCGCCCGGTCGCGTTCCTGATGACTTTGCCCGATATCAACGCGGTCACCGCGCCGCTCAAGGGTTCGCTGCTGCCGTTCGGCTGGGCCAAATTGCTGTGGTGGCTGCGCGATTGCCGCTCGCCCAGCGTGCGCGTGCCGCTGATGGGGGTGCGCACCGAATTGCAGAATTCGCGGCTCGCGGCGCAGATGGCGTTCATGATGATCGAGACCATCCGCATCGAGGCGGTGGGCAGATATGGCGCGGTGCGCGGCGAGCTCGGCTGGGTGCTGGAGGACAACCAGGGCATGGTCGCAATTGCCGATGCGATCGACAGCAAGGTCAACCGCGAATATGTGATTTACGAAAAGCCGCTCTGACCCCCTGGCAGACGCAGCCGCGCCGTTCAGATCATTGCAACATTCTGCCGCTATCAGGCGCGGTCAATCGCCCGCCCGTTGAACATTTGACGCCCTCACTGGCGACAACTAGACGGGGCAAAGACGCTCTGGAGCTTATCCTGACATGAAGATTGCAATGATTGGTTCGGGCTATGTCGGCCTGGTTTCGGGGGCATGCTTTGCCGATTTCGGCCATGACGTGGTCTGTGTCGACAAGGATCCCGCCAAGATCGAGTCGCTGCTCGCCGGAGTCATGCCGATCTACGAGCCGGGGCTGGAAGGGCTGGTCAACAAGAACGTCCGCGCCGGCAACCTGTCGTTCTCGACCGATCTGCCGACAAGCGTCGCCGATGCCGATGCGGTGTTCATCGCGGTGGGCACGCCCTCGCGCCGCGGCGACGGCTTTGCGGATCTGAGCTATGTCCGCGATGCCGCGCGCGAGATCGCCGAATCGATCCGCAAGCGCTGCGTCATCGTCACCAAGTCGACCGTCCCGGTGGGCACCGGCGACGAGGTCGAGAAGATCATCCGCCACACCGCGCCCGATGCCGATTTCGAGGTGGTTTCCAACCCCGAATTCCTGCGCGAGGGCGCTGCGATCGGCGACTTCAAGCGCCCCGACCGCATCGTGGTGGGCACCGAGGTCGAATGGGCCCGCGAATACATGCGCGAGATCTACCAGCCGCTCTACCTCAACGAATCGCCGATCCTGTTCACCTCGCGGCGGACATCGGAGGTGATCAAATACGCCTCCAACGCGTTCCTCGCGACCAAGATCACCTTCATCAACGAGATGGCCGACCTGTGCGAAAAGGTCGATGCCAACATCCAGGACGTCTCGCGCGGGATCGGGCTCGATGGCCGGATCGGGTCGAAGTTCCTGCACGCAGGTCCCGGCTATGGCGGCAGCTGCTTCCCCAAGGACACGCTGGCGCTGATGAAGACCGCGCAGGACCATGAGGCGCCGCTGCAGATCGTCGAGGCGGTGGTGCGGGTCAACGACCTGCGCAAGCGCGCGATGGCGCGCAAGGTGATCGCGGCGATGGGCGGCGATGTCGAAGGCAAGCGCATCGCGATGCTCGGCCTCACCTTCAAGCCCAACACCGACGACATGCGCGATGCGCCCGCGATCGTGATCGCGCAGGGGCTGATCGACGCCGGTGCCGAAGTCATCGCCTATGACCCCGAGGGCATGGAGGCGGCCACCGCGCTGATGCCGGGGGTGACGATGGCCAAGGGCACCTATCAGGCGCTCGACCAGGCCGATTGCGCGGTGATCGTCACCGAATGGGACGTGTTCCGCGCACTCGACCTGCCGCGCGTGCTCCGCACGATGCGCGGCACCACGCTGGTCGACCTGCGCAACATCTACAAGCCCGAGCAGATGAAGGCGGCGGGCTTCACTTATGTCAGTGTCGGCCGCTGAGCTGCGGGTCAACGGGGGGCAATGCAGATGACAGAAGGCAAGACCGGGTCGCGACGCATCATGGTGATCTTCGGCACCCGTCCCGAAGCGATCAAGCTGTTCCCGGTGATCGCCGCGCTGCACGAGGCTGACGGGCTCGAGCCGGTCGTGCTGGTCACCGGCCAGCACCGCGAGATGCTCGACCAGGTGCTCGAAATCGCAGGGCTGGTGCCCGATCACGACCTGGCCTTGATGCAGCCGGGGCAGAGCCTCGACGAGATCAGCGCGCGGCTGCTCACCGGCATCGGCGCGGTGCTCGACGCGGAAAAGCCCGACATGGTGATCGTCCAAGGCGACACCGCGACCGCGATGTGCGGCGCGCTCGCCGCTTATTATCGCAAGCTCCCCGTCGCGCATGTCGAGGCGGGTCTGCGCTCGGGCAATATCTATCACCCCTGGCCCGAAGAGGTGAACCGCAAGATCATCGGCGGCTTTGCCGATCTGCACTTCGCCCCGACCGAGACCGCCGCCAACGCGCTGCGCCGCGAGGCGGTGCCCGACGACAAGATCCTTGTCACCGGCAACACCGTGATCGATGCGCTGCACTGGGTCACCGCGAAGCTGGCCGACGATCCGGCCCGCGCGGGCGTGATCGCGCCGGTCGAGGCGCGGTTTGCGGGCAAGCGCATCATCGGCGTCACCACCCACCGGCGCGAGAATTTCGGCAGCGGGATGGACGACATCGCGCACGCCATCCGCGATCTGGCCGCGCGCGACGATGTCGCGATCATCTTCCCGGTGCATCTCAACCCCCAGGTCCGCGCCGCGATGCTGCCGATCCTGGGCGGGCTGGACAATGTGGCGCTGCTCGAGCCGCTCGATTATCTCAACTTCACCCGGCTGCTGCAGATCGCCGAGCTGATGCTGACCGACAGCGGCGGGGTGCAGGAAGAAGCGCCTGCGCTGGGCAAGCCGGTGCTGGTGATGCGCGACACCACCGAGCGGCCCGAGGGCGTCGCGGCGGGAACCGCAAAACTGGTCGGCACCGATCGCGCGACCATCGTTGCGCAGGCCACGCAATTGCTCGACGATTCCACCGCCTATGCCGCGATGGCACAGGCGCACAATCCGTTTGGCGATGGCCACAGTTCCGCGCGCATCGCCCAGGCCATCAGCCGGTGGTTCGCGGCACCCGAGCGCCACCAAGCCAATTGAGTTCACGTCACTTTGTCAGTAGTGCCGCAGCAACGGTTCGCACCCCAAGACGTCCTATGGCTACACGCCTGACATTTCCGGAAGAGCTTTTCCCATGACCCATCAGTTCGATCCCACCACATTGCGCGAATACGATATCCGGGGGATCATCGACGAGACTTTGAGCGATGCGGACGCCTATGCCATCGGCCGTGGCTTTGCGACGCTGATCGCGCGCGCCGGCGGCAAGTGCGTCGTCGTCGGCTATGACGGCCGGGTGAGCTCGCCGATGCTCGAAGCCGCGCTGATCCGCGGCCTCAACGACAGCGGCATCGACGCGATCAGCGTCGGCATGGGGCCCACCCCGATGCTGTATTATGCCGAAGCGGTGCTAGAAGAGGCGGATGGCGGCATTCAGATAACCGGCAGCCATAACCCCGCCAATTACAACGGCTTCAAGATGGTCTTTCAGGGCCGTCCGTTCTTCGGCGCGGATATCCGCAAGCTGGGCGAAATGGCGGCGAGCGGTGACTGGGATGCGGGCACGGGCACCTCGCGGCAGATCGACATTCTCGATCGCTATGTCGACCGGCTGGTCGAGGATTTCGGCGGAGCTGCGGCGCGAGTCGGCTGGGACTGCGGCAACGGCGCGGCTGGCCCTGCGGTCGAAAGACTGGTCAAGCGGCTTCCGGGCGAACACTTCACGCTGTTTACTGAAGTAGACGGCAATTTTCCCAATCATCATCCTGACCCCACCGAAGAGAAGAATCTCGCCGACCTGAAGGCGCTTGTCGCGGAAAAGAACCTCGATTTCGGAGTGGCTTTCGACGGCGATGGCGACCGGATCGGCGCGATCGACGGCCAGGGCCGCGTGATCTGGGGCGATCAGCTGCTGAGCATCTACGCCGAAGTGGTGCTGAAAGACCTGCCCGGCGCCACGATCATCGCCGATGTGAAGGCCAGCCAGGCACTGTTCGACCGGGTGAGCGAGCTGGGCGGCGTGCCTTTGATGTGGAAGACCGGGCACAGCCTGATCAAGTCCAAGATGAAGGAAACCGGTTGTCCGCTGGCGGGCGAGATGAGCGGGCATGTGTTCTTCAAGCACCGTTATTATGGCTATGACGACGCGCTCTATGCCGCCGTCCGGCTGATCGAGGCACAGACTGTGCTGGGCAAGTCGGTGACCGAGATGCGCGGTGACATGGCGCCGATGATCAACACGCCTGAAATGCGCTTCCAGGTCGACGAGAGCCGCAAGTTCGCGGTGATCGACGAGGTGCTCGAACGGCTGTCGGCGAGCGGTGCGACGGTCAACGCCACCGATGGCGCGCGGGTGAACACCGCAGACGGCTGGTGGCTGCTGCGCGCATCGAACACGCAGGACGTCCTGGTCGCCCGCGCCGAAGCACGCGACGAGGCCGGGCTCGAGCGGCTGATGGCGCAGATCGACGAACAGCTTGCCGCCTCCGGCCTGGTGCGGGGCGAGCAGGCCGGACACTGAGGGGCACGCCGATGAGCGCGATCGACAGCTTCAAGGGCCGGCACGCCATCCTCGTCACCGGCGGTGCGGGCTATATCGGCAGCCATGCCGTGCTCGCGCTTCTGGACGCAGGCTGGAAGGTCGCGGTGATCGACAATCTGGTCACCGGATTCCGCTGGGCGGTGCCCGATGGTGTCGCTTTCTACGAAGGCGACATCGCCGATGGCGAGCTGCTGGCAAGGATCATCGCCGAGCAGAAGGTGGGCGCGATCCTGCATTTTGCAGGATCGGTGGTGGTGCCCGAATCGGTCAGCGATCCGCTCAAATACTACAGCAACAACACCGTAAAGAGCCGCGCGCTGATCGAATCGGCGATCACCGGCGGGGTGCGGCACTTCATCTTCTCGTCCACCGCGGCGACCTATGGCACGCCCGAAAGCGACGGCCCGATCGCCGAGAGCGATCCGCAGGTGCCGATCAATCCCTATGGCACATCCAAGCTGATGACCGAGTGGATGCTGCGCGATTGCGCGGCGGCGCACGAATTCAACTACTGCGCATTGCGCTATTTCAACGTCGCGGGCGCCGATCCGCAGGCGCGCACCGGCCAGTCGACCGCAGGCGCGACCCACCTTATCAAGGTCGCGGTCGAAGCTGCGCTGGGCAAGCGCGACAATGTCGGGGTGTTCGGCACCGATTTCGACACCCCCGACGGCACCGGGGTGCGCGACTATATCCATGTCAGCGATCTGGCGCATGCGCATGTGCTCGCGCTTGAGGCGTTGATCGAGGAGCCTTCGCGCTCGCACATGCTCAACTGCGGCTATGGCCATGGCTATTCGGTGCTCGAGGTTCTCGACGCGGTCGACCGGGTGACCAACCGCCAGATCAAGCGCGTGCTGCAGGGCCGCCGCGCGGGCGACCCCGCCTCGCTCACCGCCGACAACCAAGCGATCCGCGCGCGCTTCGGCTGGACCCCGCAGCACGATGATCTCGACACCATCGTGTCGCATGCGCTCGCCTGGGAACGCCAGCTCAGCGAACGGGCGCGCTGACCCGCTGGTTCTGCATCAAGGCTTGCTCGAGGCCAGCGCCAGCTTGGGGCGGTCTTCCTGCGGCTCGGGCTCGGCCAGCGCGGCGATGAACTTGGCGCTCCACCAGCGCACATCCTCCTTCACCACCGATTTGAGCATCGCTGCGTGCCGCTCCTTGCGCTCCTCGAGCGGCATGACCAGCGCGCGCGAAATGGCATCGGCCATGTCCTCGCTGCTGTGCGGGTTGATGATCAGCGCCGCATCGAGCTGCACCGAGGCGCCAGCGAAGCGCGACAGCACCAGTACGCCCGGGTCCTCGGGGTTCTGGGCCGCGACATATTCCTTGGCGACCAGGTTCATCCCGTCGCGCAAGGGGGTGACCAGTCCGACCCGCGAGGCACGATAGATGCCGAACAGCTCCTCGCGCGCATAGCCCTTGTTGACATAGCGCACCGGCACCCAGTCGATTGAGGCGAACTCGCCGTTGATCCCGCCCGACAGGCTGTTGAGATCGGCGCGGATCTGCTGATAGCTTGCGACGTCGCCGCGCGAGGGCGGCGCGATCTGCAGCATGAACACCTTTTCGCGGAGATCGGGGCGAACATTGAGCAGCTGCTCATAGGCCAGGAACCGCTCCTGCAGCCCCTTGGAATAATCGAGCCGGTCGACCCCGACGATGACCTGGCGCCCGACCGCGCTGGTGATCAGCCGCTCTTCGGCGCTCAGCGCGGCGGGCGTGCCCAGCGCGCTGGTGAATTCGGTGGTGTCCAGCCCGATCGGGCACACCAGCAGCCGCGTTACCCGCCCGTCATAATGCGCGAATTCGCCTTCGATCCGTACGTCGAGATGGGTGACGATATAGTCGATGAACGAGGCCCGCCACTCGTCGGTGTGAAAGCCGATGACATCGTGGCTGAGCAGGCTGGCGACCAGCTCGCGATGGTTGGGAAGCGACACCATCAGGCTGGCAGGCGGCCAAGGGGTGTGGAGGAAGAAACCAAGCCGGTTTTCGAACCCGCGGTCGCGAAGGCCCTTGCCCAGCGGGATCAGGTGATAATCGTGCACCCAGATCATGTCGTCGGGCTCGATCAGCGGGGCGACGGTATCGGCAAAGCGCGCATTGACCCGGGCATAGCCCCCGGCAAAGTCGCGCGCGATCTCGGTGAGGTCGAGCCGGTAGTGGAACAGCGGCCACAAAGTGCGGTTGGCAAAGCCGTTGTAATATTCCTCGATATCCTGCGCTTCCAGATCGATCGTCGCGGTCGCGACGCCATCCTGCCGGCGGAAGCTGATCTGGCCGGAAAACTCGTCGGTCTGCTCGCCCGACCAGCCGAACCAGATGCCGTTGCTCGCCCGCAATGCCGCCGAAAGCGCGACCGCCAGACCACCCCGGTTCGAATTCTCCCCGGCCTGGGCTGCCTGCACCCGGTTGGAAATGGCAATCAGTCGGCTCATCGTGCATCGCTCCAGGGCCGGGAGAGCATACCTGCGCACTGGATCAGCCCAACCAGCGAATAGGTTTGCGGGTAATTTCCCCACAGGGCGCCGGTGCGCGGGTCGATATCTTCGGACAACAGCCCTGCAGGCGTGCGGCGGCTGAGCATCTCCTCGAACAGCACGCGTGCATCGGCGTCGCGTCCGGTGGCGTGCAGCGCCTCGATCAGCCAGAAGGTGCACACGTTGAATGCGGTTTCGGGCATGCCGAAATCGTCTTCCTCGGCATAGCGCAGCATATGGCTGCCACGCCGCAGGCCTGCCTCGATCGCCGCCAGCGTGGTGATGAAGCGCGGGTCGTCGGCCTGGACGAACTTGAGATCGAGCAACTGCAGCAGGCTGGCGTCGAGCGTGCGTTCGCCGAACACCGCCGAATAATGGTCACCTTCCTCGCTCCAGGCATGATCGTCGATATGCTGGCGGATATGGTCGGCGCGGTCCTGCCAGAATTTCGATGCCTCGCTGCGGCCGATGGCGTTGGCGGCATTGGCAAGCCGGTCGCACGCCGCCCAGCACATCGCCACCGAATAGGTGTGGATATGGCTGCGGGTACGCAGCTCCCACAGGCCTGCATCGGGGGTGTCGAAGACATCGAAGGCGCGGTGGCCCACCGCCTCGAGCGCCTCGAAATCCTGCACCGTCGCGCGGCGCAGCAGCCTCTGGTCGAAGAACGCCTGCACGCTCGACAGGATGATCTGGCCATAGGCATCGTGCTGGATCTGCTCATAGGCCTGGTTGCCGCTGCGCACCGGCCCCATCCCCTTATAGCCTTTCAGCGCGGGCATGATGTGCTCCTCGATCTGCGCCTCGCCGCCGATGCCGTAGAGCGGCTGGATATGCCCGCCGCGCGCCGCATCGACGATGTTGCGCAGATAATGCAGATAGGATTCGAGCACATCGAGCGCGCCCAGCCGGTTCAGGGCCTGTACGGTGAAATACGCATCGCGAATCCAGCAGAAGCGATAGTCCCAGTTGCGCCCCGAATTGGCATGCTCGGGAAGCGAGGTCGTCAGCGCCGCTACGATCGCGCCGGTCTGTTCGTACTGGCACAATTTGAGCGTGATCGCGGCGCGAATCACCGCATCCTGCCATTCCAGCGGCAGATGCAGTCCGCGCACCCAGTGCTGCCAGGTCGACACCGTCTGCTCGAGCATAGCCTCGAGCGTCGCGGGCAGATCGGCATCGAACCCCTCATCGGGGCCGAAATAGAAATACAGGTCGCTTTCAACCCGGAACATCGTCTCGTTCCTGATCCAGCCCAAAGGAGCGTTGCAGGTCAGTCGCTGGGTATGGTCATCGAGGATATAACGTATGTGATTGGACCCCGATGTCTGCGCCGGTGTATGAGCGCCCCAATTGCGCGCGGGACGTAGGCGCACCGCGATCCGCGGCGATCCGCTGATCACGCGGATGATCCGCGCGATCGCCACGGGGCGGAACATCCGGCCATGACGCTGGTAGCGCGGCATGAAGTCGACGATCTCGATGACATTGCCGCAATCCGAGCTCATCCGCGTGACCAGCACCGGGGTGTTGCGCACATAATGCTGTTCGATCCGGGTGCAGCCTTCGAGCAGCACGTCCCAGAAGCCGTGGTCCTTTTCAGGCTCGAGCAGCGCGCAGAACACCGGATCGCCATCGAAACGCGGCAGGCACCCCCAGCGGATCGACGCCTTGGAATCGACCAGGGCCGCGATCTCGCAATTGCCGATCGGCCACAGGTTCATGGCGTCGCTCTCGACGTCTGCGGTGTCGGGGGCAGCGCTCATGCCGTCATCTGGCCGATGCGCCGCAGCACCGCGCCGACATCGCCAACCTGCTCGTCGGAATGCGCGGCGGTGCGCTCTCCCACGCTGATCGCGTGGCCGCCAAGCGCCTGCACCGCCTGGAATGCGGGAATGTCGGTCAGATCATCGCCGATATAGACCGGGCGGCTGCCGCTGAACCGGTCCAGCGCCATGATCGCGCGCACCGCATCGCCCTTGTCGGCGCCGCGCGGTCGCAGCTCGAACACCATGTCGCCCTGCTGGATGAACAGCCCGTGCTCGTGCCCTCGATCCGTAACCCAGGCCTGCACCGCATCGCGCTGCGCCGGATTCTGGCGGTAATGCACGCCAAGGCCGAAGGTCTTTTCCTCGATCACGACCCCGGCGTCCTTTCCGAAATGGCGGCGAGCACTCTCGGCCATCCGCGCGAACAGATCGGTGTGCACCGGGCCCTGCACCGCACCTTCGACCTTGAGCTCCTGTCCGTGGCTGCCCGCCATCACCATCTCGGGCATCGCGCCGGGCCACAGCGCCTCGAGCTGCGCGATCGATCGGCCGCTGACGATCGCGACCCGCCCGCCGAGCCGCCGCGAGGCCCCGGCGATGGCATCGCTCACCGCGCGGCTGACCTCGACTGCATCGGGCGTGCTGCGGATATCGACCAATGTTCCGTCGAAGTCGACCAACAGCGCGCTGCGCTGTCCGGCGCGGATTTCAGGGTCGATGGCGATGGTCTGCGCAGGGCTGTTGTGCACGCGTTCGGGGCTCCCGATGGCTATGGTCCGCTGATAGGGGGTGTCGCCTAACCACGCTTCGACTGCCGGTTGGTTCCCCGTTTTCCGGGGTTTTCTGCCGCCAGCAGCAGCGCCAGCACCTCGTTTTCGGCATCGTCTGTGGCCATGCCGGCAAAGCGCGCCTGGTCGCTATCGTACGCCTCGAGCACGGCAGGATGGATATAGGACTTGCGGCAGATGGTGGGCGTGTTCTGCAGCGCCTGTGATGCTGCGAGCACCGCCTGCTTGATCGCAGCGGCGGCCGCAGGCGGCTCCTCCTGCTGGTGCAGCTCGGCGAGCATGGCAGTGGCGGTCACCGTGCCGCACCAGGTGCGGAAATCCTTCGCCGAGAAATCCTCGCCGCCGATCTCGCGCAGATACGTGTTGATATCGTCGGATGTCACCGCGCGGACATCCTCGCCATCGAGATAGCCGAACAGCTGCTGGCCGGGCAGCTCCTGCAGCCCGCGCAGTACCCGCGCCACCCGCCGGTCGCGCAGCGAGACATCCCATTTCTTGCCGCCCTTGCCGGCGAAGCGGAAGCGGATGGTTGAGGATTCGAGCGTCACATGCCGCTGGCGCAGCGTGGTCAGCCCGTAAGAGCGGTTCTGCTGCGCATAGGGTGCATTGCCGATGCGGATCGCGGTGCAATCGAGCAGATGCACGATGGTGGCGATGACACAGCGCCGCGAGGTGCTGCGCGCACGAAGATCGGCGCTGATGCGCTCGCGCATCTCGGGCAGCGCCGCGCCGAACTTGGCAAGGCGCGCGAACTTGGCCTCGTCCTGTGACGCCCGAAACGCGGCATGATAGCGATATTGCTTGCGGCCGCGGTCATCGCGCCCCGTCGCTTGGATATGGCCGTTGGGCTTCGGGCATATCCACACCTGCTGATAAGCGGGCGGGATCGCCAGCGCGCGGATTCGGCCCAGCGTCTTGGCGTCGCGGATCACCCGGCCATCCGGCGCGTGATAGCTGAAGCCCCGCCCGCGCCGCACCCGGGTGATCCCCGGCGCGTCGTCCTGGGTATAGATCAAACCGCCATCCAGCACCGGCACAGCCGCCGCATCGCCGCGCGCGGCCTTGTCCTCTCGATCCACTCGTCCACCGCCTTCTTGTCGCTGCTGCCCGCCAGCCACTCGGCCGCCGGAGGAGGACGCCGCACGGGCATCATCCAGAGCCGAATACGCGCACCCCAGAGCATGGCTCCCGCGCGCGCGATGCCATGCGCGCAATCGGACAATCTTCGGCCCGGCAGGAATTTGCGAAACCCGAACGCGCCGGGCGCGTAGGGGCGGATATGACATTCGACTGGATCACCGTTGCAGGCACCATCGGAGCGGTGGCTTCGGTCGCAAGCTTCACCCCTCAGGCGTGGAAGATCATCCGCAGCCGCTCGACCGAGGGGCTGTCGCTGGGCATGTTCGCGCTGACCTGCCTTGCCTTTGCCGCATGGACCAGCTTCGGCCTGCTCAAGGGGGAATGGGCGCTGATCATCCCCAACGCGATCTGCCTGTGCTTTGCGCTGTTCATCCTCGCGATGATTGCGCTGCCCGAACACAAGACCAAGGAGGTCGCCGAGACGCTCGACCCTGCGGCTTGAGGTTAGGTAACCTTCAGGTCCGCCGATAGACCGCCCTGGTATCGACGATCCCGGTGGCGTTGCTGCTGTTGGTCACCACCAGATGGCCCACGCCCCTGCGCCATTCGAGCACGTCCAGATTCTCGCCAGCAGCCTCGGCCAGACCGAAATCGATGAAATAGTCGCCGCGCGCCAGCGGCAGATCGAAGGTGAAGCCGACGGTCAGCACCTCGCCCGCCCGCAGCGGGACATCGGGCGCCCCCAGCATGGTGTTGGACACCGCAGCGACGATCGCGTCTTCCTGGGTGGTGATCATGAGCCCGAAATGCGGTTTTTCGACATCGCACAGCGCTCTGATCTGCGCGGTCAACGTCAGGCGGCTGCCGGCTGCCACTGTGGGCCCGCAAATCGCCCCACCGGCATCGGTCAGTACAAGGTCGGTGATATGGCCGATCATCCTGCCCAGCACCGCCTCCTCGCGGTTATAATGCGGCCGCATCCGCCACGCAGCGTCCTCGGGCGGCCAGCGAAAATGGGCGCGCCCGACATCGCCGCCAGTATCGTGCGCGCCCGGCGGGGTCACCTCGCCTGCCGAGGCCACGTCGGAGCCGGTGTCCGATTGGCGGTCGGGCACGCCTGCATCCCCGCCGTGGATCAGGCCCATATAGGCTGCGGCCGCGTCCCTGGCGCTGCCGTGCATGACCAGCCTGCCGCCATCCAGCACGACGCCATGCGTGCAGAAGCGGCTGACCAGCATCGGATCGTGCGAGACGAGTATGATCGTCTTGCCCTGTGCCTGCAGCTGCGTGAAATAGCCGAAGCACTTCTTCTGGAAGCGTGCATCGCCCACCGCCAGCGCCTCGTCGACGATGAAGATGTCGGGATCGCTTGCCATCGCGGCGGCAAACGCCACCCGCATGAACATGCCGGAGGAATAGGTGCGCATCGGGCGGTCGAAAAAGCCGCCGATATCGGCAAAGTCCTCGATCTCGCGCAGCCGGGCGGGCATCGTCGCGCGGTCGCAACCCTGCACCATGCAATAGAATTCGGCGTTGCGGCGCCCGGTCCACAGAGGGTTGAAGCCCGCGCCCAGCTCGAGCAGCGCCGCGACCCGGCCCTGCCGTTTGACCGTGCCGCTGGTCGGTGCGAGCACCCCGACGATGATCTGCAGCAAAGTGGACTTGCCCGCGCCATTGCTGCCCAGGATGCCCAGCGTCTCGCCCTGGCGGACGGTCAGGCTGATGTCGGACAGCGCCGCAAAACCCTGGGTGATGCGGTTGCGCAGCGCATCGAGCAGCGAAGGCCGCGCTGCGGGAAAGAGCTTGCCCACCCGGTCCAGAACCACCACGGCGTCCCCGGACTGCGGCGCGCGCGCGGGGGCGGCTGCATCAAAGGACATTGGCGAACCACCGCCGCAGCCGTTCGAAGACGAACAGGACGGCAAGGCCGAACACGATCAGCGCCAGCAGGAACGCCCAGGCTGCTCCCGCACCGAGCGGCGCGGTGCTGCCCAGCACGGCGTGGCGATAGCCATCGAGGATGATGCCCAGCGGGTTGAGCCGCACCAGCCACTGCCAGCGTTGCGGTACATTGCCCAGCGGCCAGATGATCGGGGTGATCCAGAACAGCAGCGCGATGGCGTTGGGGACCAGCGCCGACATGTCGCGCAGCACCACATTGGCCCCCGCAACCGCAAGCGCGGCGGCGCTGGTGATCAGCAACAGGCACAGCATCCAGAACGGCAGCCACAGGATTGATGCGCCGATGCCATGCCCCTGCACCAGCAGCACTAGGCAAATCGCCGCCATCACCAGCATATGCACAAGGAAAGCCGCCATCACCGGGGCAAGCGGCAGCAGCGCGACCGGGAACACCACCTTCTTGACCAGATGCGGGCTCGCGACGATCGATGGCAGCGCCGCATTGACCGCTTCGGCAAACACCAGCCAGCCTGCCAGCGCAACCGCCAGGCCGGCGCCATAATCGCTGCCCTGCGGCCCACGCATCCCCAGCCCGAAGTACAGGGCCGACCAGATCACGAGGATCATCAGCAGCGGGCTGACGAACAGCCACAATCCGCCGCCGATGCTCCCGGCAAAGCGCCGCTCGAACTCCATCCGGGTCAGATAGCGGGCCAGCGCCGTGTAATGGCGCACCCGCGGCATCATCGCTTCGGAGGCGATCGGCGCCGCCATGCTACCACAGCTTCCAGGGCGGATTGCCCGATTGCCACAGTTGTTCGAGCAGCACCTTGTCTCGCAAGGTGTCGAGCGGCTGCCAGAAATTTTCATGGGCAAAGGCCTTCAGCTGGCCATCGGCAGCCAGCCCCTGCAGCGGTTCATGCTCCCATGACGTCGCATCGCCCTCGATCCGGTCCAGCACCTCAGGCTCGAGCACGAAGAAGCCGCCATTGACCGCCTCTCCCAGCACCTTGGGCTTTTCCTTGAAGCGCGTGACGTCACTGCCGCTCATCTCGAGCGCACCGAAGCGCCCCGGCGGGCTCACCGCGGTCAGCGTGGCAAGTCTGCCATGGCGCTTGTGAAAGGCGACGAGCGCGGTGATGTCGATATCGCCCAGCCCGTCGCCATAGGTCATGCAGAAGCTTTCTCCCGGATCGAGATATTTGGCAATCCGCTTGAGCCGCCCGCCGGTCATGGTGTCTTCGCCGGTATCGGCGAGCGTCACCGTCCAGTCCTCGGACTTCGAGCGCAGATAGGCGATGTTGCCCGAGCGGGTATCGATCGTCACGTCGGATGAATGCAGCAGATAGTTGGCGAAATACTCCTTGAGCAGATAGCCCTTGTAGCCGAGGCACACGACGAAATCGCGGATGCCGTGGGCGGAATAGATCTTCATGATGTGCCAGAGGATCGGATAGCCGCCGATCTCGATCATCGGCTTGGGCCGCAGGCTGGTTTCCTCGGCGATGCGGGTGCCATAACCGCCGGCGAGCAGCACCGCCTTCATGGGCAGGGTCCCTGCGAGTCGGCACGCGCCTGGTCAGTTGCAGGCGAAGTCTCCAGCCCGGCTTTGCCCAGGGCCTTTATCTGCTGCTGCGCGCCATGCCCGCCATATCCGCCGGGCATTCGGCCCGAGTAGAGCCGATGCACGAGCCGCCAGAGCGACACGGGCATGACCGGGCTGTGCATGATTCTGGCAGCGGTGCCCGGCGCGAGACCACGAACACTGCGCAGGGTGCGGCGCACGATCCTTGCTGCGAGCGGCGGCTCCTGCTCGGGCGGGGCAGGTGCCTCGAACTTCTCCGCATCGCTTCCCAGGATTGCCTCGACCGCCAGCATCGCCCCTTCGACGGTATCGGGCAGGTCCGGATCGACCGCGCGCACGCGCAGCGAGGGCAACTGCCTGTTGGGCGCCTTGAGATGGTCGGCCATCCGGGCATTGCCCAGCGGCTGCTCGCCGAAACGCCGGCGCACGGCCGCGATGATCTCGGCGTCGAACGGGGCCTTGGGCTCCAGATCCAGCCAGGCAGCGTATTTCCAGGGCTCCTGCTTGATCTCCTCGATGATCAGCCGGGTCCACAGCTGCTGGTCGGCCGATTGACCGCCGGTCAGGCCATGCGCCTCGCCCAGCCGGAAGACGACGAAGTCATGATAGCGAAGCGTGCGCAGTTCGGGGTGCCAGGGCTGGTTTCTGCCGAGCTCGTCGACCTTGCTTTCGTCCATCCAGCGATTCGCCTCGGCCGCCTCCTCCCCGCTTCCGTTGCGCGACCACGAGGCATTGGCAGACCAGTGCGACATGCCGTAGATCGAGACGAAATCATTCACCTGCAGATAGCTGTCGCACGCAAAGGGCAGCAGATTGTGGGCGAACGTATCGGCCATCGGATAGGCAAAGAAGGTGCCGCCGAGCCTCGCCTTCATCCTTTCATACACGCCGCGCGAGATCATGCCGTGATAGACCAGGATGTTAGACCATGACCCTTCGTGCTTGCCGACCAGATTGCGCGCGGCGAGCGGTGCTGCCGGCAATATGGCGCTGCCACCGTTGCATTTCGCCAGCTCGATATCGAAGAACCCCGCGCCATCCTGCGACAGCGACGGCCAGATATACAGCAGCGGATACCATCGCACCGCATCCACGGGGGTGCGCTTCAGCCGGTCCGCGAGCCAGTCGAGCGACCCCAGCACATAACCGTCATCATCGCCGATGATCGCCAGATAGTCCCCCCGGGCTGCGGCCAGAGCGAGTTCGAAGCTGTGCCGCTGGCTGGTCGATTGCGCCGCACTGACATAACGCACGCGGTCGTCGAGCTCTGCTGCCTGGGCTGCGGCCGCGCGTGCGCTGCCGGTGCGGCTGGTGTCGACCACGACGATCTCCAGGTCACGGGTACGGTGCAGCCGCATCGCCTTCAGGCACAGCGCCAGGGTATCGGCCCGGTCGCGTGTCGGGATGAGGATCGAGATCAGCGGCACGGTCATGACAGCCGCTTCACAAAGGCGCTGGGCCAATAGGTCAGCCGTTCGCGCACCATGCCCTCGTTGAACGGCCAGACCGGCTCCTCGATCGCGAAATCCGGGTTCTCTGCGGTAAACGCGATGGCGGCCTGTTTGGGATTGGAGTGCGCCCAATCGGGTCCGGTGCGCGGCCCGCCCGCGACCTGTTCCATGATCCCGTCTGCAGCGACGATGTAGCAGCCAGGGGTCACCATCGGCCCATAAGCGCGCAATTCCTCGAGCACATGCGGCTTGGTGTGGTTCGCATCGAGCATAACCATCACCTTTTCATCCGGCCGGACCAGCGCACGCACCGCCTCGACGGTGGCAGGATCGATCGAGGAGCCTTCGACGATGGTGATCAGCGGCCGCAGGACATGCGCGTCGATTGCCGCGCGGTTGTGCTCGCGCAGCTCGACCTCGACCCCGATGACCCGGCCCTTGCCCATCGCCTTGAACAAGGATGCGTAGAACATCAGCGATCCGCCATGTGCCACCCCGGTCTCGATCAGCACATCGGGCTGGTGCTCCCAGATCACCTCCTGGATGCGCAGCATGTCTTCGGGAAGCTGGATCATCGGCCGACCCATCCAGGTGAAGGCGTAGATGTATTTCACGTCCCAGCTGGCGCGCAGCCACGCCCGGTTGAGCAGTTCGAAGGCTTCCGCGCTTTCGAGCGGATAGCGGGCGATTTCGGTCCCCGTCGGATCGGTTTCCGAGACATATCCGGCAACGTCGTCGAATATGATCACGTCTGCCTGCCTCCGGCTTGCTTTGCGGCGACAAGCGCGCCGATGGCGGACATCGGGTCCGTCTCGATCGGCCCGAACTCGCCCTGGTAAAGGGTCACGTCGATGGCGGGGAAGACCACCACGGGGCCCTGCTCTTCGAACTGGCAGGAATATCCCGCCGCCTCGATCATATCGGCGATGCTCTGGTGTGTCACATTGTGTCCCGATGCGATGTTGTAGATCGGCCTGGTGCCATGACGCGCGACCTTGATGATCGCGCCGGCCGCGTCGGCGAGCGCGATATAGTCCTTGGATGATTGCGGCGACTGCCGGATGCGCACCGATCCGGTTGTCACGGCCTCGCGCAGCACAGCAGCGACAAACGTCTTGGCGTCATCACCTTCGCCGATGACGTTGGACAGCCGAACCGCGCGCACGTCCGCGCGGTCCTGTGAGAGGCACAGGCTTTCTCCGGCGATCTTGGTGATGTTGTAGACATGATCGCGCTCGGCGGGACGAACGCACAGCGTAGCCCCTTCATGCGCAGTCTCGGCCCCGGCATAGATACGGGTGGAAGAAAGATAGGTGAAGCTGTCATAGCTGTACGATGACAGGGCATGGTGCAGCCGCAACAGGTGCCGGTCGAAGGTTTCGAGCAACTGATCATCGAAGCCGGCTGTCATGCCGATGGCGTAGATGGCATGGCCGAGTGGGGTCCCGGACGATGGCCAGCTGTCCCTGGTTACCGCCCTGACCGATGCCCCCTGCGCCTCCAGCTGCCGCACGAGTTCGCGCCCGACAAAGCCTGCAGCACCGAAGACGGTAAACGCGGTGCCCGTCATGCCGCCTCCAGCAGGCCGCGCAGCGCCTCGGTCCCGTGACAGACGGGGTCGAAGTCCGGCCAGCTGCGGTCCTTGTCGGACAGGCTGGCGACAGCGCGCGGCCAGCGCACCGCCAGCACCGGATCGTCATGGCGCAACCCGCGCTCGGCTGCCGGATCATGCGCGGCACTCACCTGATAGTGGATTTCGACATCATCGGTGAGCGTGACGAAGCCATGCGCACATCCGCGCGGCACGTAGAGCGCGGTGGCGCTGCTGTCCGACAGCTCGATGGCGCAGGATTGCAGGAAGCTTGGCGAATCCGGGCGCAGGTCGACGATGACATCGTGCACCGCGCCGCGGGTACACTGCACCAGCTTGACCTCGGCCGATGGCGGCAGCTGATAGTGGAACCCGCGCAGCGTGCCCCGGCGGGCGGAAAAGCTGCGATTGGTCTGTATGAAGCGGCTTTCCAGCCCAGCATCGGCAAAGGCGCGGGCGCAGAACGTCCGGACGAAATGCCCGCGGTCGTCGGCTTTCGGCGCGAGCGAAACGACGTGGGCCCCCGCAAGCGGCAGCGGCGTGAATTTCATGCCAAGCTCCCCTCCCGGCCCGCAATCCGTCTTTCATAGGCGCGGATCTGGTCCAAGGTAAAGGCCTGCATCTCTCCGCCGCGATCGTGCTCGGCATACCATGATGCGGTCCAGCCGATCGCGTCGTGCTGATCGAGACACGGTCTCCAGCCGAGCAGTGCCGCCGCCTTGCGGCTGTCGATCGCCAGCGCCATGGCCTCCTTGGGATGCGTGCCTGCAGCCTGCACCCATCCCGGCGACGCCGCCTCCGGCCAGGGCGCATCGAACGCCTCGGCAAGATCGCGCACCGACAGCACCTCGCCAACTTCGGGTCCGAAGTTCAGCGCCGCCACCTCCAGCCCCTCGCTCAGCGCGCGGGCAAAGGCCAGATAGCCGCACAACGGATCGAGCACATGCTGCCATGGCCGCGTCGCGTCGGGGTAGCGCAGGCCGACCGGGGTGCCGCTTGCGCGGGCGCGCCACAGATCCGGGATGATCCGGTCGGCCGACCAGTCTCCGCCGCCGATGACATTGCCCGCGCGCGCGGTCGCGATGCCGACCGGGCGGCTGGCCGGATCCCTTGCGGCGAAAAAGCTGCGCCCGAAGCTCGCCACTGCAAGCTCGCATGCGGCCTTGGACGCCGAATAGGGGTCTGCCCCCCCCAGCCGGTCTTCCTCGCCAAAACGGTGCCCGCTGCTGTCGTTTTCATAGACCTTGTCGCTGGTCACGACCAGCACAGCCTCCAGCGATGGCGCATGGCGCAGCGCATCGAGCAGCACCAGCGTGCCGGTCACATTGACATCGAACGTGTCGACCGGGTTTTCATAGCCCTGACGCACCAATGCCTGCGCCGCCATGTGGATGACGATCTGCGGGTCGCTGCGATTGACGAGTTGGCGCACCAGCGCGCGGTCACGAATGTCCCCCAGAACCGCGCCGGGTCGCTCGCACAGGCCCAGCGCGCCCGCCAGGCTGGCGTTCGGGCTGGTGTCGGGTGGCAGCGCCAGACCGGTGACCGCCGCGCCCAGATGTTCGAGCCACAGCCACAGCCAGCTGCCCTTGAACCCCGAAAAGCCGGTCAGCAGAACGCGCCTGTCGCGCCAGAATTCAGGATCGATCGCGCGCAGCAGGTGCATGGCCCGCATCTTGGATCGGCACCCGGCGCTTGGCAAGCGCCCGCGCTGTACCGTCGCGGGACCGCGCTTGACGCACCCCTGTGCGTTGGGCAAGCACGAGATCGCCGCAACAGGCACGCATATGGGGGACGATCGATGGCGGGCGACGACACGGATGCGACCGACTGGTCAGCACCCTCGCTGGACACCGCCGCAGCCTTGCTGGCGCAGCACCCCGAGCAGCGCGAAAAGCTGTGGGATTGCCTGGTCGCGATCGAGGCGGCAATCCAACCACATCACCCCATCAACCTGCGCGAGTTTCTGACCGGTCCGATCGCCAACGCGCTGCTCCGGCCCGGCGAACTGCTGACCCGGACGGTCGGCGACGATCTGGTGATCAACTTCCGCAACACCTCGAAGATCGGGCGCGATCTCGCTCTGGCGCGCGCAGCGGTTCCCGATCATGTATGGGAACCGCAGACGACGCGGAGCATCGTGTCGCTGGCCGCCGGGCGCAGCCATGTGCTGATCGGGGGGGCGTATATCGGGGACCATGCGCTGTTCGCCGCGCGCGTGCTGGCGCCGGGCGGCCTGTGCCACTGCTTCGAGCTGTCCGATGCCAGCCTCGATCTGCTGCGCATGAACATTGCGGCCAACGGCATGGATAATCTGGTGGTCAACCCGCAGGCGCTGTGGTCATCCGATGGCGTGGAAATCGCGCTCGACGGGGACGACAGCCTGGCAAGTCCCGTGGTGGCGACCGGGTCGGCGCGGCAGACCTTCGTCTCGCGCACGATCGACCGCTATGCCGCAGAGGCGGGCATCGACGTGATCGACCTGATCGTGCTCGACATCGAAGGCGGCGAACACGAGGTGCTGCGCGGCGCAGCGCAGTTTCTCGCCCAGCCGCCCGAAACCGCCCCCGCCTTGATCTGCGAGATTCACAGCGCCTATGTCGATTGGTCGCAGGGTTTACGGCACACGCCGCTGTGCCGCCTGATGAACGAGCACGGCTATGAGGTCTTCGCGCTGCGCGATATCTGGAGCTGCGAGACGATCGACAGCGACCATGTCGAACTTGTCGATCTCGATTCCACCTATCTGGAGGGCCCGCCGCACGGCATCAACGTGCTCGCGGTCAAGACGCGCGGCAGGCTGGGCGCGGATACATTCCGCCTGGTCCATCGGGTCAGCCCCAAGCTGCTCAAGCACCGCGACCCCAGGTTGCACTGGCCGTTGAACACGGGCGAGCCGCTCTAGCGGCGGCCTGCCGCAGCGAGGATCAGCAGGTTTCGGGATTGCACGCCGGCATTCGGCTGCAAGGGGACTGGTGCGGTCAAGAAGACTCGAACTTCCACGGGCTTTCGCCCACAACGACCTCAACGTTGCGCGTCTACCAATTCCGCCATGACCGCACAGTCCAGCAATTTCGCGGGTTTTTTCGGCGGTTGAGACCCGCCTGCCCGCGTGGCAGGCCGCGCCATTAGCAAAGCGCTTGGCGCATAGCAACACGGATTATCCGGTGGACGTGCCCCGTCCGAGGGCGGCGGTCAGCGGCGCTTGGCCCAGGCGATCTCGGCCGAGCTGGCAGAACGCGGCACATCGACCATCGCCTGGCGGAAATCCGCCGATTGACCCGGCTGCAGCGTCTCCACCGGCGGGTTGATGATCCAGTTGAACACCACCCGGTCCTGCGCATCACGCAGCACCACCAGCATCGGCGGGACATCCTGCGCGGTCTTGCTCAGATTGCGGATGGTGCCCGATGCGGAAAAGAACTCGGTGCCGTTGGGCAATGTGCGCCGTTCCTGCTTGGCGGGCGGAAAATCGATCTGCAGATCGGGCTCCACCTCGGCAAAGGGCAGGCTGTAGCTGGTAAGCGCGCTGGGCAGGCCGAAGACCGAGATCGCCACCGCGGTCGCCGAGGCGATCAGCGCAAAGGCGATCGCGCCCAGCATCCACAGCTTGGCCGGGTTGCGGCGCGGGCGGAAGGGCGGCTCATGGTTGAAGCTGCTCGGGCGATCGGCCAGCGAATCATCGGCATAGCTGGCAACGATCGGACGGCTGATCGGCGGAACGGGGCGCGGCAACGGCGGAAGGTCGGGCTCGGGATCGCTCGGTGCGGCCCGGGGCGCAGCGGCAGGCGCGGGAGCCGGGGGCGGCGCGGCAGGGCTG